>Ga0154475_1142_pt1 | contig 26502 bp, 15 predicted proteins | sample RifGroC2_FD_115954 | JGI IMG/M metagenome (GOLD analysis project Ga0154475, IMG submission 115954) | Ignavibacteria bacterium GWC2_36_12 | reverse complement strand
AATGTGGTTTTGCCTAAAACCTCTTCCTGGCTCTTTGCTCCAAGATACTTTAAATGGGCACTATTGTTAAGCATGTAGTGACCCTTGGTATCTTTGAAAAATATTAAATCGGGTAAGTTGTCTATTAACGTCCGAAGGAGATTTTTTTCCTTTTGAAGAACTTCGTGGGTCTGAACCATCTCGGTAATATCCCGCCCAATACCTAAGAGACCTGTAATGTCGCCGTTTTCATCTCTGAGTGGAAGTTTTGTAGTTAGAAGCCACTTTTTCTCTCCGTTAGAATCTATAAAATATTCTTCCCTGTTTAATACGGGTTTACCTGTTTTAATAACTTGTTGGTCATCTTCGATGAATTTCCTTGCTATTTCCTCCGGGAAGATCTCAAAATCATTTTTACCCAAAACTTCTGCTTCGGATTGTTTCCCCATATTTCGTAAATCTGCAACATTAGCTAAAACCTTACAGCCTTCTAAGTCCTTGACGTAAATTCCATCCGGCAAATTGTCTATCAATGTCCTTAAAACAATTTTTTCATGCTGCAAAGCCTCGTTTATACCTACTTTCTCGGTAACCTCCCGATCAATTCCAATTGTTAAAGTCTTCCCATTTACTTTTATAGGTACGGCAGCGTATTCGACGATATTTTCACGTTTATCGGGGCGCTTCCATGTAAAAGACCCACGGAATTTAATTCCTTTATTAATATACACATCATTTTTATTGGTAAGATTCTCTGTTAACCCCGCTCCTTCTATATCCCCAATCTTTAACAACTCTTCCCGGCTTCTTCCGGATAATTCGGCATAACGTTCATTACATTCTATAAGTCTGCGTTTACCGGGCTCATAGTTTTCCTCGAATATACTAATACCGTCAAATGCATTTTCAAATATGAGGTGAAATTTTTCCGCATCTTCCCGCAGGCTGGCTTCGGTGTTTTCCAATTCTTTAACACGCTGACGTAATTGGGTTAGTTCTTTCAGAAGTTCTGGCGAGTTTTTTTCTTTATCGTCCATTTTAACTCTTGATTTTTTTACTTAATAGAATTACCATAAGAACACCTCTTATATTCTACAAAATGAGTTTTCCCTTATAAAGGGGCACTCGAAAGACACAATTTTGGTGCCATTTAGAGGCTGGGCATAATCATAAGATTTATTGCAAAACCCTTCTATTATGAAAGAATACTTAGGATTAATAATTGTAAAACTTAGTTAAGGTTGGAAAGACTGTGGAAAACTACCGTTCATTAAAGAGAAAATTACAGTTGGCTTCTTCTATGTAAATTCCATTTTTCAATTAAAAAAAGTATCAATTTTACTTTTTAAAAATACTGATAAGATACACCGCCCATCCGGTTGCTCTGCAATTTGATTGAGATATTTTACTTTTGTTACTAAACAAAAAAAAGAGGAAAGACAGAAGCCTTTCCTCTTATGCAAACAAAATTTTCAGATGAATTATTTACTTCAATAACATCATCTTTTTTGTTTCTGAAAACAAACCGGCTCCATCAAGAGATCTTGCTTCTATTTTATAGAAGTAAACACCACTGGATAAATTAATTGCACTGAAATTAACCGAATGTAGTCCGCTTTCTATTTCTCCATTAATTAATGTGGCTACTTCTTTACCAAGGATATTATATATCTTTAATGTAACCGTGCTTTTTTGAGGAACAGAAAATTCTATTTTGGTTGATGGGTTAAACGGGTTTGGATAGTTATTATAGAGACGATATTGGTTAACTGTTATCTCGTCTTCAACTCCTGTTACCAATTCGTAAGTAAAGGTGTATCTGTAACTATTATTCCATAAAGTTCCATCCCAGGTTTGATAAGTCTCTCTTGTATTCAAACCATTTTCGTCATATTCATCTAAATATCGATAAACATCTACCCAGCTATCCATAACATAATCTTCGTACTTAGAAACTGTATTATTACCATTCGAATCATATTCATAAGTATACCTGTAATCATTAACCCAAACGGCACCATCCCAATCCTGATTCAGATATTCTATCGTTTTACCTTCTTCATTATAAGTGTAAACAATTCTGCTAACATTAATCCAGGCAGCACCATCCCACGTCTGGTAGGTATAACCCAAATATTTGTTATTGCTGTCATAATTATAAGAGTACCGGTAATAATTTACCCAGTCAGTGCCGTCCCAATATTCTCCCGTGTAATTGTAAGAAGATGTGGATTCATCATAGGTATATGTTGTCCTGCTGCTATACTCCCAGGCAGAACCGCTATAAGTATATCCTGTTGAGACAGATGTTCTTCCTTCCGAATCATAGGTATATAGAGTTTTACTGTAATTCTCCCAGGCGGATACACTCCAGAGTTGTATTACAACACTATCTGTTTCATGATCAACATCATTACGATAATAAAGATACCGATAATAATTAACCCAGGTAAGGCTATCGCCTTCTTGATACGTATATAAAGTATAATAACCAAAACTATCGTACTGATAAGAATACCTGTAATAATTTAGCCATTCAGATCCATTCCACAGGTAATATGAATAAGCAATTATATTACCGTTATCATAGGTATAGACTACCTTATAGTCGTTTACCCAATCGGAACCATCCCATTCAACTCCCAGGTATCCCGTAGTATTTCCTTCTTCATCATATTCATAAGTATACCTGTAATCCTTAACCCAAACAGCGCCGTCCCACATCTCATCAAGTTCCTCAATGGTTCTATAGTAATCCGCTGCTTCGCCAGGATTCTGAGTTACTGAATTGTCCCCTAATTCGTGAGGCAGTTTCAAATCATTTTCAGCAACCTTTGGATTTAATGCCAGTGGAGGTTCCTTTTTCTGAATTTTTTCCTGGGATATTACCTGGGTTGAGAAAAAAGAAAAGAAAAAAAGAATTACAAAAAGTAATCTCTTGCACATGATGCATCTCCTTTTTTGTTTTTGTTGACGAACCTATTTATAAAAAATTCTTTACGGGTGAACGATGCTATATTATGCTATATCGGTAATGAAAAAGACGAACGCGAATAACCACTATCGGCAATTCTTGTACCACTAAAAAGCAGGTGTCTTGGAATCTGCATCTGAATTAATATTTTAACTTTATATTCTTCAAACACCTAAATAATAATGCACTTTTCAACAGATACTTTTTTGAAACAACTTTGAAAACGATTAAATCCTATCTCAGCACCTGCCAATAAAATATGTATAAATGTTCCCCAGGTGGAAAATTTTTCTCTGTTATAATTTAAACTAATAAATTAAATAATCATATAGGGGTAATCATGATTTTATCTTCAGCCATCTCCTCACTTCGGACCATTTGGGCTTTTTACCGGTCACCATTATACCGACTCTATAAATTTTACCTGCAAGAGGAAAGATTGCAAATAGGACCGCTAAATTAATAACTACAGATGCAATCACCTCCAGCGTAGGAACCTGCACAAGTGTTAATCTTGCCGGCATAACCAACAAAGATGTAAACGGGAGAAGTGAAGTTATTTTTGCAACGCTGCTCTGGGGGTTAGACTGCAAACTTATGGCAATTAAAAACGGGAATATCACCAAAATCATTAATGGCCATACACCGGACTGTGCATCCTGTGGATTATCGAATATTGCACCGACAGTTGCGAACAATCCTACAAATGTAAAAAGAGCTATAGTATAGTTGAAAAGAAAATATAAAATAAAGTTCAGGTCCAGCTTAAAAATAATATCTGCGGGCAGCACAAACCAGGAAGTTGTAATTAGCAATATGACTGGCAGGAGCCAGATAATCATTTGCACGACTTCTGTTATTACAACTCCTATTATTTTCCCTGCCATCAGTTCCGTGCTTGATACAGACGAAAGGAGAACTTCAACTATCCTGCTGCTTTTTTCTTCAACTACTGAGTGCATTGTGGTCTGCCCGGAAAATATAAGAGCCATATAAAGTAGAAAACTAAAAAGAAACAACGCGACCAGGTTCCCTACACCTTCTTCCTCCACTTTCTGATCTTTTGTAATGCGGTAGCCGGTTATGTCAACATTGTTACGCGCATAGTCAACTTCCTCCCTCGTAAGCTTCTTATCCTCAAAATAAATATTGATTAGTGCTTTATTTATTCCCGGTTTTATTTTGTTGAACAAAGCCTGGTTTGAAGGATTTGGTGAATAATACTTTACGTTTTTATTTGCTAAAGCTGCTTCGGGTACATAAACAACCCCGGTTAAAGTTTCACTAAGCAGATCGGCTTTGAGACCTTTCAATCGCTCGGCAAATGCAGATGTGTCCAGAGTTTCATAACTAATCCTGTAGTTTCCCGATTTGACTTCACTATATTCATCAAACTCATTTTTCAATCTCCGGGAAATATTTTCTGTTTCAGATACGATAAGAAGATTAGGATTTTCCTCTTCCGAAACAGAATAAATAAATATCTGTATCCCGAATAGTCCGAATATAAAAACAGGCACAAGCAATGTCATTATTATAAAAGTTTTACTGAAAAGCTTTGCTTTCAACTCTCGTTTGACTATAGTAATAGTTCGCCTGTTAAACATTTGCTGCCTCCTTTCCCGCAAGGGAGACAAATATTTCATGCAGGGATATTTCATCCGCATTGAATTTTTTAATGATAACGTTATGCTCGACAAGCGATCTTAAAAGTTCCTGCACCTGTTCCGACTTTTTTACTTTAATGCCGGTCGTGTTCCCGAAGTCTTCCATATTTTCGATAATAGGATTTCCCCTGAGAAAAGAAATATCTCCTTCGTAGTTTATGCTTACATTCCTGTTTGCAAATTTCTTTTTGATCTCATCGAGTTTCCCATTCAGGATAATTTTGCCCTGGTCAATCATAGCAATATTATCACACATCTTTTCCGCAAAATCCATTAAGTGAGTCGAAAAGATTATAACTTTTCCTTCATCCTTCATTTCAAGGATTATTTGCTTGAGAAGATTTGTATTTATCGGATCGAGCCCTGCAAAAGGCTCATCTAAAATCAGGAATTCCGGATCGTGGAGAATGGTTGAAATAAACTGAACTTTTTGCTGATTACCTTTTGAAAGATCTTCAACTTTAGAATTTTTCCTGTCGGCAAGTTCAAATCTCTCCAGGTAATCTTCGGCTTTTATAGTGATTTCTCTCCCACTTTTCCCCTTCAACTCAGAAAGGAAAATAAGTGTATCAATAACTTTCATTTTTTTGTAAAGACCACGCTCTTCGGGCAAATATCCTACAGAGTCCTTAAAATCCTGCCCTACTTTCTCGCCCTTAAAAACTATTTCTCCAGAATCGGGCTGATAAATATTCATCATCATTCTTAAGGTTGTAGTTTTCCCCGCGCCGTTTCTTCCAATCAGTCCAAACACAGAACCTTCGGGTACATTGAAAGAAGCATTATCAACCGCAATTACTTTTTCAAAAGTCTTGGTAAGGTTAGTTACTTCGAGTGCATTCATAGTAAAGAGATTTTTTTGTCGGCATCAAATTTATAAAATAATAAAAGGAATGTGAAGATACTTTGCTGATCTAAATTCTACCCCAACTCCCAAAACTTCTTTGCAAACTCAGGTCCTTTGCCTTCATCTTCATGCTTAAAGAAAATATAAGCTTCATTCCATTTCATCTCGGCAATTTTTTTATGCCAGTCGGTGAGGTTTTTCTTTGTGTAGTTTGTTCTTCTTAAGCGGAGGTAGCTCCAGTCAGCAGTGTTAATTAACTGTTTACCTCGGCTCGCCGAAGGCGAGACGGGTTCATCTGTATCGGAAAGGCAGAGAGCAAAATTTCTTTTCCTTAAAAGATTATACACGTCATCAACAAACCATTCTTCGTGTCGGAATTCAAAAGCAGCTTTAATTTCTTTGGGAACTATGTTTATAAACTCTTCAAGTCTTTCAAGGTTAAGCTTAAAGTTCGGCGGAAGCTGGAAAAGCACCACTCCCCTTTTCTCCCCAAGCTCAGATGAAACTTTTGCAAAGTATTCGACCGTGTCTTTTGTGTCTGCTTTCAATCTTTTAATATGCGTAATCAGTTGCGGAGCTTTTAATATAAATCTAAACTTTGCAGGAACCTGTTCTTCCCACGATTCAAAAACTTCTTTCTTGGGTATCCTGTAAAATGTATTGTTAATCTCAACCGTAGAAAAATGTTTTGCATAATAACCCAGCATATCTTTGGATTTAATATCTTCAGGGTAAAAATTCCCCTTCCATTCATTGTAACTGTAGCCGCTTGTACCAACGTAGAGTTTCATAGATATAAAATTAGTAAAATAAAAACAATGGAACACGGATAACACTGATGACGCGGATTTTCACTGTTCTGAATCCGTGCTAATCCGTTTAACCCGCGTCATCCGTGTTCTATCACTTCTTAAACACATCGTTCACATCTTTACAAAATTTAACAAGATATTCCATAAGTTCTTCCGGGGATTTTGGTTTTCCATCCCTTTGGGAGAAATCGTTTATTACAACAAGCTTCAAAGTTTCCTTCTGCTGGCTGAACTTAATTTTGTTCCTGTACCCGCCTAACGGCGAGGCAGGTTCGCTCATAATAAATTCCATGAGTTTGTTGAACTTAGTTCGGTAATAATCTTCTTTTTCTCCTTTGGGAAGAATGAGAAAGGTATTTTTTTTCTGAATGATAACTCTTTCGAACAAAGCATAGGAAGCAAAGAATTTAAGTGTTGCTAAGCCGATTAATCTTTTTACAATTTCCGGCAGATCACCAAACCTGTCTCTCATTTCTTCATTAAGTTCCTCTATTTCATTAAGAGAGGAAACTGAATAAAGCGCGGTATAAAAATTAAGCCTATCTGCCTGTTCAGGCATATAAGTTTGTGGAATACCAACTTCAAAATATGAATCGATTGTCGGGTCGGTTCTATCTTCATGTTTTGGCAGTTCTTTAAATACCTCTTTGAATTCCTGGTACTTCAGTTCTTCGACGGCTTCGTTAATTAGTTTTATGTAGAGATCGAAGCCGACATCATTTATAAAACCTGTTTGCTCAGTACCGAGTAAATTTCCTGCCCCTCTTATTTCCAAATCTCTCATAGAAATATTAAAGCCGGAGCCTATTTCTGTAAACTCCTCGATTACCTGCAGCCTTCTTAAAGCTTTTTTAGTAACTCCATTAAGTGATGGAACAATAAAATAAGCATACGCTTGCCGGTTTGATCTTCCGACTCTTCCCCTTAGCTGGTGAAGCTCTGCAAGCCCGAACCTGTCAGCACGGTTTACAATTATCGTATTCACATTCGGAATATCTATTCCCGATTCAATAATTTTTGTTGAAAGAAGAACATCATACTTCCTGTTTAGAAAACCATGAATGACTTCTTCAAGCTGAGAGGGTTTCATTTGCCCGTGTGCAACTGCCAGCTTAACATCCGGAATACCTCCCTTGCCTGCCTTGTCGGCAGACAGGTCGGCAGACAGGTATTTTTTAAGATATGCAGCAAGCTTATCGATTGACTGGACACGATCGTGAACAAAATAGACCTGTCCGTTTCTTCTCAACTCGTTCAAAATCCATTCTTTAATTTTGAAGATATCGAAGATAGAGACCGTCGTATAAATCGGCTGCCTGTTTGGCGGCGGAGTTGCAATTATTGATAAATCTCTTGCACCAAGCAGAGAAAGATTTAGCGTTCTCGGGATTGGAGTTGCAGTAAGCGAAAGTGTATCAACATTAACCTTTAAAGATCTCAGCTTTTCTTTTGATGCAACACCGAAACGATGCTCTTCATCAATAATAAGAAGTCCCAGATCTTTAAACAAAACATCTTTTGAAAGAAGGCGGTGAGTGCCGACAACCACATCCATTGTTCCTTTATTAAGCTCTTTTAGAATTTCTGTTTGTTCTTTCTTAGTTTGAAAGCGGGACAATGCAGCTACTTTAACCGGAAATTGTGTAAGCCTGTCCTTAAAAGTATTATAATGTTGTTCAGCTAAAATTGTTGTTGGAACAAGAACAGCAGTTTGTTTTCCATCCTGTGCGGCTTTAAATGCCGCACGGACAGCAACTTCAGTTTTACCAAAACCGACATCCCCACAAATAAGCCTGTCCATCGGGTTTTCGGCTTCCATATCATTTTTAACCTCTTCAGTAACCTTAACCTGGTCGGGAGTATCTTCATAAAAGAATGAGGCTTCAAGTTCTTTTTGCCAAACTGTATCCATATTAAAAGGAAAACCTTTGCTTGCTTTTCTTTTAGCATAAAGCTCAATCAGCTCTCGTGCAGCTTCTTTTATTTTTCTTTTTGCTTTTGCTTTTGTGTTTGTCCAATCGGCTGTGCCAAGCGTGTTCAGGGTCGGGGTGATTGTTTCACCCGATGAATATTTTTTTACAAGATTTAAGTAATTAAGATTTACGTAAACCACTCCCCCTTCATTGTAAAGGATCTTCATGGACTCTTGTTCTGCTTCTCCGATCTTAATATTTTCCAATCCCACATACTTCCCTATTCCATAATTTTCGTGAACTACAAAATCCCCTCTGTGAATCGAAGCAAACTCTTTGGAACGTGATTTCTTTTTCTTCAGCCTGGAAGAAATTTTTGTTCTGTAAGGTTTATTAAAGATCTGGTAATCGGTCAAGACAAGAATCTTTTCTTCCCTGTGAAGGAATCCACTTTTGATTGGAAGAGTAAAGAGTTTAACTTTTCCCGTCGCAATTAATTCCGAAATCTCTTCCTTGAAATCAACTAAAAGATCATGCAGCCTTGTTGTTTGAAATTCATTTTCACTTGTAATAATTATGCTGAAGTTATTATCAGAATATTCCTTGAGAGTATTAAAAAGAATTTCAAAATTACCATTGATTGCGGGAGGTTCGGAAAAGCCCAGTTCTGTTTTATCTGTGCCGATAATCTTTTCAATCAACCATGTTGTACCCGGAATAGAGAAGAAAGTATCGGGATTAATTTTTTCTTCAACTTCATTTTCGTTTCTGTTTTCAATTACTACTTCTGGAAATTCATCACCATCCGGTTCATCTGCAGGAGTTAAAATCAAATCTTCTTTCTCTTCCCGAACCATTTTTATTTTTTCATTTTTCAATTTTTCAAGCTCAAAAGAAGAAGCTAAAATCAATGGGTTTGAGAGATACTCAAAAATCGTGGTGAGATTTCCACCATTGAAATGATCACCTGCCGAGCCTGCAAGAGTTATGGTTTCAACTATCTGAACCGAGCGTTGGCTGTCCGGTTCAAAATAGCGGATAGATTCTATAAAATCTCCATTAAACTCAAGTCTTACCGGGTTTGGTTCGCTGAAAGACCAAAAATCAATTATAGAACCTCTCTGAGAATATTCTCCCGGGGCTTCAACAAATTTATCTTTCTGGTAATTAAGTAGATTTAGATATTCGATGAGCTCATCATATTTAATTCCGGCATCCGAATTTATTTTGGTCGTCTGCTGTTCGAGTTTTCCCTTCTCAGGAAATTCATAATTAAGAAGCTTGTAAGAAGAAATAAGAATAAAACTTTTTCGATTGATTATATCAGTTAGTTTTTCCTGGAGAGATTCCGGTCTGAATTCTATTATAGAAATTAATTTATCGGATAATCCAAGAATGCTTAGCTCAACAAAAACCTCTTCAACAAGCTTTATTTCAGGAAGCAGAATAAGAATCTGTTTTTCCTTTTCGATCAACTTAGATAGAAGCAAGCTTTTAAATGAGCCTGTAAGCTGTGAAATATAAAATTGATTCCCCCCTGAATCTTTGATAAGGTTTAGAATTCTGTCTATCTGTTTGTTAAGTATATTTTCGATCGGTTTAATCATATTTTAATCTGTTTAAAATGCCAAAAGGGTTCTGATCGAACCCGATAATATCCTTTAGAAATTTATTCTTTCATATTCGGCAAATAAATATATTTATTTCAACCATTGAACAAAAGAAAAGTATTTTTTAACTTAATATATATTACTATAACACTCCCCTAATTATATCCTTTATCCGGCGGGGAAATAAGACGATAGTTTGATAAGCGGGAAGAGAACCGGATGTATAATAATGCGATCATTTTCTATCAGATTGATTGTGCAACAGACTAACAATAAAAAATAAATCGAAAGAAAAAACAATGAATGAAACAAGACCAACAACCGTGGTTGTTACTACAACTAAAAAAGTGGAGTAGCTATAGTATTGGCTGTTCTTTTTGGCCCATTAGGAATGTTTTATTCAACAGTACTAGGTGCTGTAATTATGTTGTTTATTAATCTTATTATAGGATTAGTAACATTAGGTATGGGGTTAATAGTTACTGGGGCCTATCTGTATTATATGGGCAGGTATAGCAGCAAATTCATATAATAAAAAATTATTAAGTGGAGTTAAACAGTATTAAAAAAATATAACAGTATCAAAAGGAGGGTAAAATGAAGCCTAAAATATATTTACTGATAATTGCTGTGATAATTCTCTTTTTCACAGTTTATTTTTTATTCCTAAAAGGAGATTCAGAAATAGAAAAAGTTATTAAAAGCTTAAATGCACAAAATTATGAAATGGCCGTTGCTAAATTAAAAGAGCTTTTATATGAAGACGAAGAAAATAATGAAGCAAAAGCTTTATTGTTATATGCTCAAGTAAGGAAAACTTTTGATGAAGAGGGAGTGAAGACATTTAAAAAAGCTTTAAATATCGCTTTACCAAATTTAATTAAAATCCGAAATTTAATATACCAGAATAAATTAAATGAGGTGGGGTATCTTAATAAAAAAGATAAGGAACAATTTTTAAGAGATTCAAAAGACTATAGACAACAGTTAGCTAAACATGGAATTACAACACAAGATATGAATGAATTAGAAGAATTACTTAAGAATTTATGTCAGATTGGTGTAAGCAATCTAAAACTTTCTCAGGGTGATGAGGTAGATCAGACTCTATATGCAATTCTCCTCGCAGGAAATTCATTCTTTGGTAACAAAGAAAGTGGCACTAATTTATTAAAATTAGCTAAACTCAATGAAGATGCGGTACCATTATTTGTTTTTTGTGGTGAAGAGTTTAATAATGATCTCCAGAAAGAACTGGAAAATGATGAAACACTCTTTGGAGATATAGCTAAACATTTGGTAATTAAGTTTCTCGTTCAAAATGAAATAAAGAAACTATTTAATGAATATCCCAAAATGCAAAGTGCAAAAGATAATCTAAGCGAGACCAATTATAGTTTATCTTCATATCTTTATGTCGATTATAAAAATAACCAAATATTCTATGATAAAAATATTTTTTCATCTTACTTAGACATTTTGGAACAAAATAGCAAAGCGGGTATTGATGTTAAAGTAAATCTTTATGAGAATAACAACATTGTATGTCTTTACTTTTATGATATTAAGGGTAAACGTTATGTTTCAAAATTCTATAGTTTTTTAGATAATAATCTAACTTCAATTGACTTTAACGAAACAGGCTCTACTAAAAAAGAATTTTTCAATGAAAAATCATCTGTAAGATTTGCATCATATAATAAAGAAAATAGTCAAATAACAATTGTGACTGATAAAGTTATAAAGAAAACTGGTTATCGAAGTGAACAAAGATGGAATCCGCAAAAATATTATTCTTCCTACAATAGATCATATCAGGGGGGCTATGATTATGTGAATGTACCTTATGAATATGATGATATAAGCAACTCAGGTAAGATTTATCTATTGAATAAAGATAAGGCAGACTTTGTATCTGAATATGGAAATACTAACGAAACATCTGAAGATAAATTTATGGGGGATTAACATGAATATCATGAAATACAATCTGGTACAATTTCTTAAATACTCCGTCGTTTTTTCTTTAATATTAATTATTGCTCAAATAGACCTACTCGCTCAGTTCAACTATAGTGATTTCTCTTCTACCAAGGGTTTGAAACTGGTACGAGATGCTTCCCAGGTAGTTTCAGTATTGCGTCTTACACCAGCACAGCGAAACCAAGAAGGTGCTGCATATTATTTAACTAAGCAACAGATCGATGCTGGTTTCCAAACCACATTTCAATTTCAAATAACAGCATTAGGAGGAATTGGACCGGGTGCTGACGGCTTCGCTTTCATAATCCAGAACAGTTCCGTTTCCCCGTTAGGAAATGAGGGAAGTGGGTTGGGCTACGACGGCATTCCAAACAGTATTATAGTCGAATTTGATACATTTGGAAATGATCCAAGTGATAATTCCATTAGTGTACATACCAGAGGAAAGTTGCCTAATAGCTGGAACGAAAGCTATTCACTTGGTTCTACATCAAATATACCGAATATGTCAGACGGATCAGTTCATGTTGGAAAAATTACTTATTCCCCAAATAGCTTCCACGTGTATCTGGATGATCTTACAAGTCCTGTTTTTAGTGTTTCAATCGACATAAGTTCCATTCTTAATCTGGATGCTGGAAAAGCTTGGGTTGGATTCACATCAACTACTGGAAATGGTTATGAAAACCACGATTTACTTAGTTGGTCTTTTACATCTGCGGGTACTTCATTTTCCCCTTTACCGCTGAATGAAGAAGGGGACGACACAACTTTGAGTGAAGGCTATGAAAGAAAAAAGCTTATACAATTAAGATTGCAAATATCCGAAACTTCTGAAAACAAATTGATTGCTTTGATTGATAGCCTCACAAAAGAATACAATGCTTTTTCTACTTTACTCTCTGATTATAAGCAACAAGATTTGGAGAAAGAAAAGCTTCTACGTTCCAAACAAAAAGAGAGAGGTAATATAAATCCCAACATTTCTTATATAGAAGTTAGAGGCATTGTGGAATCAAGAGTGAACGAATATGCTATTGTATTAGCCAATGGAACGTATTATGCCATTAAATCTAGTTATAAACCTGGAGATAGTTTTAGTGGTTCGATAAAACAAGACGGAGGTAACATACAATACACCCGACCTTCTGGAATAGCAATATTACTGGGAACATACACAACTGGGTCTGGCGAAAATTCGCAGAAGAATTATCAAAGATTAACTTCTGAAATTAATTCTTTAATGGAAGAAAGGACAAAATTACTTAATGAATTAAAATTGGCAACATTAAACATCATTGATGCTGAGATAAAAACTAAAAACGAAAAAATTATTGATTACCATTATACATTAGGGGAAGAATATCTCAACAAAAAAGAGTATGATCAGGCGTTCAAAGAATTCAGTTATGTACAAAATATTGATGCAAATTATAAAGATATTAGTACAAAACTAGATTTAGCAAATAACAAAAATCATATGGTAAAAAAATCAAATGTCTATCAAATTGTGAGTAACGAAAGAGATCATTTTTTAATAGGAACATCTAATGGCATTTTCGAATCCTTAAATGGTGGTAAAACATGGAAGTTGCTTAAAGATTTTAATGGTAGAAGTGTTTTATCAATTGATTTAGCAAAAAATAAAATACTTACGGCACTAGAAAATGATGGAGTAATGTACAGTAATGATAATGGCAAAGAATGGACAGAATTAAATATTAGTTATACTGCTCTATATAATTCATACTGGGATGAAAGAGCACAAAAAATAAAGTATAAAAGCAAACTTCAAGTATATCAACCTAAATTCAAGGTGAAAGAATTGAAGCTAGTACCATATGCTCGTAAAGATCTAATATTTATAAAATTTACTGGACAAAAAGGTACATATAATAATGGCAAAAATAAATTAGATATAAAGAAAGATCCATTTACTGATAATCTTTATACTATGGTGGGAAAAGAAGATGTTGTTATTCCAGAATCTTTTATATCATCAGATGGTGGGAAAACTTGGATAGCTTTTTGGCGAAATCTAATGGGATTAAATTATTATGCCGAAGAAAGTACTGAACAAGAACTCGAAGAAATGGTTGATAATTCAAGTGAATACGTAGAATCTCCTGAAGAAGCAATAGATATGATCATAGAAAATATTTCAGAGAAAAAAAATATAGATGAGGATAAAATAAAGATTTATTCTTATTCATTTATTAAAAACATTGAAAAACGTTCTGAGGATATTATTTTAATATTAACTAATTATGGTCTTTTCAAAACTTGTTGGGATTGCGATCAAATAGAAGAAATCAAAACACCAACTGAATATCAAAAACCTATTTCTGTTTTCTATGATGATAGAAATCCTAAAACGATAATACTTGGCTTCGAAAGAAAGGGCTTAATTATCAGTAGAGATAACGGGAAAACATGGGAAGAAATATAATTACAATAAACTTTTGGGAATTTTATAGATCAAATTCTTTCAAGTTCTTTAGAATTAATTTACTCCATCTTGAAGAATTAACAGAGCATAAATATTTATAAATAACTGACAATTATATTCAATCCTTATGGCATTATTAAAAAATATTAGTACTCTAATTTTCTTTTTGCAAATAATAAATTTTGCACAAAAATTTGAGGCTGATGTTATTGATACAAAAATCTATATTGATGATAGCTTTGAATTATCATTCACTTTCTCTGCTAGTAATTTAAATGGATTAAAAAAATTCTCACCCCCTGACCTGAGTAATTTGTATCTTATAAAGGAACCACTGCAAACAAGATATATGCAGATTAGAAATGGTGTTACCATAAATTTTGAAACATACTTGTATCATTTAAAGGGCAAGTATCTGGGGAAAACATTTATTTCAAGTGCATCAATTGAATTTGAGGGAAAGATATATGAATCTGAGCCCATTGTCGTTGAATTTGTTAAGGATTCTTCACTACGCTTGGATAAAAGTCTATTAGAAGATGAGGAGATTTCAAAAAATCTTTTTATTAAAGCAATAGCAGATAAGCACATAGTCTACATTGGAGAAAAGATAACAGTAACTTATAAGCTTTATGCTAGGCTTGGTATTGCGCCAGGAATGTCCATCCACAAGTTTCCGCAATACAATGGTTTTAAGGCAGAAGAGTTAAATGCAGATACTGATTTCACTGCTGAGGTTATAGATGGCAAAAAATATCGTGTTGGTATATTAAAGCAAGTTGCTTTATTTCCAACTCAGTTTGGAGAATTAACTGTAACACCTATCGAAATCAATCTTCAAGTTCAGTTTCGGAAAAAGAAAAGTGGCAATAGTTTTAAGGATGATTTTTTCACTGATCCTTCCAGCAGAATAGAATTAGTGGATTACCTTGCTAAGTCAAATACTTTAAGAATAAATGTACTGCCACTGTCTGGTAAAAAGTAAATATTAGTATAATTCACCGAAGTAAAAAGATTTATGAAATTAATTATTAAACCTTAATGTTTGAAGATTTAGTATAATGAAAAATTGTAAACCGATTGCTCTAATTGTTTTCCTATCCTTCTTTACGTCCTATGCACAACAAAATCTGGAAGAAGCTGAACGACTCATTAATGAGAATCAATATCTGAAAGCTGCAGAGTATCTGGAAAAATTTATTCCCAGTGATCCAGAAAATCAAGAAGCTCATTACTTCTTGGGCGAAGCTTATAATAAGTTACATTGCCCAGATGGTTCTACGTTAAATTACGCAAATCTTTTTTTTGCATTTAAAGCAACCGAACATTTCAAAAAAGTAATAGCTATATCTCCGTACTATAAAGGCAAAACTTATGTACAAGGATCCTTCTCGAAAATTACTTCAATCTGGGCTACAATGGCTTGTACTTATGCTTACAGAGGCGATTTGGATTCTGCAAAATGGGCATTCAAGTATGGTCAAGAACAAGGAGGTTTTTATCCAGAGATTTTAGAATACAATAAAAACGTTTTGACAACCTGTGCCCCCAATGCTATTCTTTTTACTAACGGTGATAATGATACTTTCCCAGTGTGGTTTTTACAACTGATTGAGAATTATAGAAAAGACGTTACAATCATTAATTACAGTTTATTAAATACTATATGGTATATCAAGCAATTAAAGCATAATGATCTTTTTGGTGGTGACTTTATCAGGATAGGATTTTCAGATGATCAAATCGATCAACTATACCCAATTCAATGGGACAAACAGACGACTTCGATTTCTGTACCTTTTACAATAAAACAATACGAAGCATCCTCAGATCTGAGACAACAATATAATCTCACAGACTTTTCTGTTCTTAAGAAAGGGATAGTATCCTGGACTTTGGATCCTACAATAAGTACCGATGACTTTACAGGGTTGCAAATTCAAGATTTAATAGTTAAAGAAATTATTGAAGCAAATAACTGGGAAAGGCCTATCTACTTTGCTATCACTTGTTCGGAAGATAGCAAAATTGGTCTTCAAGATTATTTGAGGATGGATGGTTTAGCATATCATTTAATACCACAAAAAAGAGAGATAGATAAGGAATTTGTTAATGAGAAAGTTTTAAAAAGCAAATTAGGTATTTTGACTTTTAATTGGTTGAACAGCGACCATTATAAGTATTTAGACGAATTTAAATTGAGCTTAAATAACTACCGCAATATATTTCTCAGACTTACTCTATACTATCTTAATAACGAGCAAAACAATTTGGCTGTTAAAATTCTTGATGAAATGGAAAATAAAATACCTAATAAACTTGTACCTATGGGGCTTGGTTTGCTTTATGAAACAAGCAATCTATATCTAAATGCAGGTGCAATAGAAAAATGCAATAAACTCTCCAGAGAGGTCGAAATACTTGCATTAGAAAAATTAGAAAAAGATCCTTCAGATATACAATCATATTATAATCCATATAGAATTTTAATAGATATTTACGAGAGACAAGAAAAAAATGATAAGTTGCTCGATATTTGGAAAAGAATTGAAATTTTGTATCCCAACGAACCATCCATAAAGGAAAATGTAAAAAAGTATCAAAAACTTCAGGGAAATTCAGACAAATGATGTTGAACCAAATAATTGTTCCATAATTTTTCGAAATCTATTCCTTCAAATCTTTTTCTTTGATGTTGTTTTAAGAAATCCAGAATTTCTTTTCTGTCTGTTGAGATATTGAAAACAAATCTTGCCAGGAAGTAATTCAACCGGTTAAATCTCTGATCTGGTATAACCTTCCCTATCCATATTTCTTTACAATAATTAAAACTAAATTCACTAATGGCATTATTAATTTCATCAATATCACCATATTTAATTAGGTGCTCGATCTTAACTGAAAGTGGTACGTCTTCCTTTTTATAACTCCAGGTGTAATCTTTCATCTTTTTCAGATTTTTCAGATTTTTTTCTTTTTCATCAGCAAATATCTGCGTGCAACTTTTTCTCGCAGATTTCGCAGAATTTTCGTAGACTATAATTCAATTGCTTTTCTTACAAAACCTTCGGCTTTTTCTAACCGTTTTCTTGCTTCTTCCAAATCAACTCCAGCTTTAATCATAACCAAAGCTGTTTTAACATGTCCATTTGCTTTCTTAAGATAATCTTCAGCTTCCTCATAAGATATACCGGTAATTGTCATTACAATATTTTTAGATCTTTCAACAAGTTTTTTATTTGTCATTTGAAGATCAATCATCATATTTTCATAAACTTTGCCAAGTTTTATCATCGTCGTTGTGGTGAGCATATTCAAAACAAGTTTTTGTGCGGTTCCGCTTTTCATTCGAGTTGAACCCATTATAACTTCTGGTCCAACAGAAGGACAAATAGCAATATCAACTTCCTTAATATCAAAATTTTCTCTCGGATTTGTTGTAACATAAATTGTTTTTGCCCCAATTTCTTTAGCTTTCTTTACAGCACCAATCACATAGGGGGTTCTTCTACTGGCAGCAATTCCACAAACGACATCCTTATTGGTCACATTAGCAGCTATTACATCTTTCGCACCATTCTCCTCATAATCTTCAACGCCTTCCTGCGCCCGAAACATAGCTTCCTTACCTCCGGCAATAAACCCCTCGATTAAACCAAAAGGGGTTCCAAAAGTCGGTGGACATTCTGATGCATCAACAACTCCCAAACGCCCGCTTGTCCCGGCACCAAAATAAAGAAGCCTGCCCCCTTTCTTAATGGCATTAACAATAATCTCAACTGCCTGTTCAATATATTTTAACTCCTTTTCAACAGATGTAGAAACGGTTTTATCTTCATCATTAATGATTTTTAGAATTTCCATTGTTGACCTGGAATCAATGCCCATTGATTTGGGATTTCTTTGTTCTGTGGTGAGCTTGTTTAATTCTTCAAAGATCGACTTTTTGTCTTCAGAAGAATTCATTTAGTTAACTCTAAAAGAACAAGCTTTTTCCCCTTCTGATTTCGTACATTGTTTGGTTTATAGTAAAGTTCGAATATCGTGGACTTTTTAATATGAGCTTTGTATTTCATCTCGGCTTTTTTAAACTCTTCATCAAGATCACCGCCTTTAAGTGCCATGAGAAATGCTTTTTCTTTTATAAGCGGAAGCGCATACCTGAAAAGAATTATCAGAGGAACGGTAGCGCGGCTCACAATTAAATCAAAATAATCCGAGTATCTCGCAATAAACTCGGGACTCTCCACTCTATCATTTTCAACTGTACAGTTACTCAACTTTAATCTATCGATAAACTCGCTGACAGCATCAACTTTCTTCTTAGTTGAGTCAACAAGAACCCCTTTCATATTGGGTCTCAGGATAGAGATTGGGATTCCGGGAAATCCTCCCCCTGTTCCTATATCGAGAAAATTACTACATTTTTCGGGAATGTATTTGGTAATGTAGGCAGATATAAAAATATGCTTTTCGATTATTCCATCAATATCTCTTCGCGAAATAAGATTTACAGAATCATTCTTTTCACTAACCAGTTCGGCAAAATAAGCAAGACGCTCTACTTCCATTGAATCGGGACTAAATCCGTTTTCCCAGCAAAATGTATGAAGTTCTTTAAGATATTGTTCCTGCACGTCTACCATAAAAACCTTCTTAAATTAGTTCTTTAAATATACCAATAAAACAGAAATATCTGAAGGCGTTACGCCGGAGATACGCGAAGCCTGTCCTATTGATCGGGGTTTCATTTTGTTTAATTTTTCTCTTGCTTCATGGGATAAAGACTTTAAATTAAAATAATTTAAACTTAAAGGGATTGGCGTCGTTTCATATCTTTCAAGTTTCCCTGCAGTTTCCTGCTGACGTTTTAAATATCCTTCATATTTAAGTTCGATCTCTACCTGTTCTAAAGATTTATCGTCATTCAAAAGTCGATTTACAATTTCAATATTTGTTGTCCCGTTAAGATTAAGTATTTCCTTCAAAGACAATCCCGGGCGTTTGCATAGTTTTGAAATTGTTTCTGCAGATTCTATAACAGGCAATTTTTTAGACCCAAAATATTTATTAACATCTCTCGCGTGGAGTTTTAGTGAGTCAAAAAGATTTAAGCATTCTGAGATTAGTTTTTCCTTTTCATTAACTTTTTCAAAATCATTTTCCTTGATCAATCCTAATTCACAACTATATTTCATTAATCTTCTGTCGGCATTATCTTGCCTGAGCAATAGTCTATGTTCGGCTCTTGAGGTAAAAATTCTATAAGGTTCCTCCGTTGATTTTGTTACAAGATCATCAATTAAAACTCCGATATAGGCTTCGCTTCTTTTGAGAACAAATTCTTTTCGCCCCTGAATCTTAGAAGATGCATTAATTCCCGCAATTAAGCCTTGAGCTGCCGCTTCTTCATAACCCGAAGTTCCATTTATCTGACCAGCAAAGTACAGTCCTTCAACTAATTTTGTTTCAAGAGTTAAATCAACCTGGTGAGGTGGAAAAAAATCATATTCAACAGCATAACCGGGACGAACCATTTCAGCTTTCTCAAGACCTTTTATTTTATGAATTGCTTCAAGTTGAATTTCTGCAGGCAGGGAGGTAGAGAATCCATTAAGATAGATTAAATCACTATCTAATCCTTCGGGCTCAAGAAAAAGATGGTGTTGAGTTTTATCTTTAAACCTTACAATTTTATCTTCAATTGAAGGACAATACCTTGGTCCTACAGCTTTAATTCTCCCTGTAAACATTGGAGATTCGTTAAATCCTTTTTCAAGAATTTTATGTACGTCCTCATCTGTGTGAGTAATATGACAGCTTAATTGTGGAAGAATAGGGAAGTGGCTCAAATCTGTAAAATGAGAAAACGGCTGGGGAATTAAATCTCCAGGTTGTTCTTCAAGAATATCAAAATTAATAGAATTTTTAGCAAGCCGTGGAGGTGTTCCGGTCTTTAAACGTCCTGTTTCAAATCCTAATACTATTAGTGTTTCTGTTAGCCCAATAGAAGGTTTTTCTCCAAATCTACCTCCTTTATTAGAATTTAATCCTGTGTGCATCAATCCGTTTAAAAAAGTGCCTGATGAAAGAATTAAGGCTTTACATTCAATTTCTTCCCTAGAAACTGTTTTAACGCCAACAACCTTTTTGTTATCAACTAAAATATCTATTACTGAATCTTCAATAATTGTAACATTTGTACTTATTACTCTTAAAGCTTCCTCGGAATATAACTTACGATCAGATTGACACCTCGGAGACCAAACAGCGGGACCTTTAGATTTGTTCAGCATTCTAAACTGAATTCCGGTTCGGTCTGCAATTTTCCCCATAACTCCCCCCATAGCATCTATTTCCCGGACAATATGTCCTTTGGCAGTTCCTCCAATTGCGGGGTTACAGGACATTCTACCAATGGCATATTTATCCATAGTAATTAAACCCACTGAGCATCCCATATTTGCCGTGACAGAAGCTGCTTCGATCCCCGCATGCCCTCCGCCAACCACAATTATATCAAAATTTTTCATATAATCGCATTTTCTGGTTTCACGTGGAAAGGTACACTTTTACATCCCTGGCTTTTCACGTGAAACTATTTACCAATACAAAATTTTGAAAAAATATTATTTAATACATCTTCTGAAGTAACTTCACCAATAATTTCACTCATCGCAATAGTCGCATTTCTGATATCGGACGCTATATATTCACCACTCAAATTTTCTTCTGAACCTTTTAGAGCTTTAATAAGACTTTCCCTGGATCTTTTCAAACACTGATAATGTCTTAGGTTTGAAATTATAGCTGATTTTTCAGTGTACACTGAATTTCCAAACACTTTCTCTTTTAGCTTACTGAAAAGAGAATCAATACCCTCACCAGTAAGAGCAGAAATGAAAACATCAGCGGATTTCAGCGAATTCATTTGTAAATCAATTTTATTTACAACTTTTAGAACCCTTTCAGCTTTTGTCAAACTGGAGATCTCATCTAAAAGTTGATCAGAACCATTCTGAAATACATCTTCTATTAAAACAACAATATCGGCATCTTTTAGAGCATTTTTACTCCGCACCACTCCTTCTTTCTCAATTTCATTTCTGGAAGAACGTATTCCGGCAGTATCATACAATCTAAACAAGATTCCATCAATTGAAACTTCTTCTCGAATAACATCTCTTGTCGTACCCGGGATAGGACTAACAATAGCACGGGATTCTTTTAAAATATAGTTCAATAGAGATGATTTGCCAACATTGGGTTTCCCAACAAGTGCAACATTAACTCCATCTTTTAGAACTTTACCAAAACTGTATGTTGAAAGAAGTTTGTCTATTTCATCAACAATACTCTTTATCCTGCTAATTATTTCTGTATTTTCTATTAACTTGATGTCTTCTTCCGTAAAGTCCAGTTCCAGCTCAACAAAAGAAGCCGTATCCAGCAACATTTTCCTCAGTTCATTAATCTTTCCTGACAACATCCCATCTAGTTGATTTCTGGCTCCGAGAAGGGAAGCTTCTGTTCTGGAATTAATAATGTCTAAAACTGCTTCCGCTTGCGTAAGATCTATCTTATTATTTAGATAGGCTCTCCTGGTAAATTCTCCTGGTTCAGCAAGTCGTAATCCCTTTTCAACAAGAGTTTCAATAATTTTCTTTGAAATAAGTGGACTTCCGTGAGTACTGATCTCAACTGAATCCTCGCCAGTATAAGAATTGGGAGTCCTAAAGATACTGACTAACACGTCATCTATTGGTTTTTTGAATATATCCGCTATTTTTCCGTAATGAATTGTATGAGATGCTACTTCCTGTAAGCTTTTTTTCCCATCAAAAACAGAGTTTACAACTTCTATTGAATCCGGTCCACTTATTCTTATAATAGAAATAGCGCCTGTGCCTGAAGGCGTTGCAATTGCAACAATTGTATCTTCATTAATATTGTTCTGCATAAAAATTTGGGATGAATGTTCTTAAAATTAACAAAATTAAAATCGTTTAACAATTCATTACTTCAATCTTGATTGCAGAGGGAGATATTGAAAGCGTATTGTTTTTATATATGAAGAAATGGCATCTATAATGACATTTAATTTCAATATCTGCTACTACTAACTAATTGTAGTGCCATTGTGACAAACTAAATTGGATCCGGTTTATCTCGTATCCTCTTATTATTTAATGTATTATAGGATTTTCTCTTGCTTGGCATTTCACATGCAAAAAGCAAACTGTTGATGAAGAGAAATGAATACTCCAATTAAAAGTGGGCTATTTAAATAATATATTAAAAATAGATCTTTAGATTGATTTAAAAAGAAATTGAGATTCAATAATTCAAACTTAAAGTAATTAAAATTCGTCATGAAATGACTTTTAATTTCGTTACGCTTTTGTTTTTATTATAATTTAAATGTTGATTTTTATACCGCTATTCTTGGTGGTAAAAAAATATTATTATTCCAAAGAAACTAAGAATGGAAATGAATAAGTTTAACTGTAAAGATAGAGGGAACTTGATTGAAGAATCTGTATTCAGATTCCCAAAAACCCTGGAGGTATTTAAATAATGGCATTCAATTTTAATAAACTAACAGTGAAAGCTCAGGAGGTTGTTCAGACGGCGATTGAGATTGCACAAAATTACAGTAACCAGGTTTTAGAACCGGAACATCTTCTTGCTGCTTTGATTCAGGAACAGGGAAATATTGCCGACACAATTATGCAAAAAGCCGGCGGCAATATTAATCAAATCAAATTTAAAGTAAATGCATTGCTTGAGGCTTTACCAAAAGTAAGTGGTGCCGGATTTGGTAGTCAGCAAATATCTAATAATATGGCTAAACTTTTTGATGCTGCTTCAGCGGAAGCAAAAAATCTTAAAGATGAATTTATTTCTACAGAGCATCTGCTTTTAGCTTTAACAAAAGATAATGGGAAAGCAGGGCAGCTTTTAAAAGACAACGGCATTTCGCACGATGAAGTTTTAACTGCTTTGAAAGATGTAAGAGGTACTCAAAGAGTTACTTCACAAAATCCTGAAGACACATATCAATCTTTACAAAAATATGGAAGAGATTTAAATGAACTCGCACGTTCAGGAAAACTCGATCCTGTAATCGGAAGAGATGAGGAGATACGAAGAGTTTTGCAGGTTCTTTCAAGACGAACTAAAAACAACCCCGTGTTAATAGGCGAGCCCGGTGTTGGTAAAACTGCAATCGCGGAAGGTATTGCTCATCGCATAATTTCCGGCGATATTCCTGAAAATTTAAAATCCAAAAGAATTGTTGCTCTTGATATGGGGGCACTTGTTGCGGGAACTCAATTCCGAGGACAATTTGAAGAACGTCTTAAAGCTGTAATAAAAGAAGTTCAGGAATCAAACGGAGAAATTATTCTTTTCATTGATGAGCTTCATACACTTGTTGGTGCCGGTGCTGTTTCCGGTTCTATGGATGCAGCAAATATTTTGAAACCTGCTCTCGCAAGAGGAGAGCTTCACGCAATTGGTGCAACTACTCTTGATGAATTTAAAAAGCATATCGAAAAAGATGCTGCACTCGAAAGAAGATTCCAGCCGGTTCTTGTTTCGGAACCATCTGTTGAAGATACAATTTCTATCTTACGAGGATTGAGCGAACGATACGAAGTTCATCATGGTGTGAGAATTCTTGACAGCGCTATTGTAGCCGCCGCACAATTATCTCACCGTTATATAACAGACAGATTTCTTCCTGATAAAGCGATTGATTTGATTGATGAATCCGCTTCCAAGCTAAGAATTGAAATTGATTCTATGCCTGAGGAGCTTGATTCAATTGAAAGAAAAATTAAACAGCTTGAAATTGAGCGTGAAGCTTTGAAGCGTGAAAAGGATGACGCATCTCAAAAAAGATTGGAAGACATAAAGCAGGAATTAAGTGAGCTTTCTGAAGAAGGAAATAAATTAAGAATGCACTGGAATCTTGAAAAAGAAAAGATTCAAAAGATCCGTTCGATGAAGAGTGAAATTGAAAACTCTAAAACACTTGCGGAAAAATATGAACGTGAAGGGGATCTCGGCAAAGTTGCTGAGATTCGTTACGGAAAAATTGCTTCGCTTGAAAAACAATTAAAAGATGAAACAAAACAGCTTGCTGAAATTCAGAAGTCTCAAAAGATGCTTAAGGAAGAAGTTGATGCTGAAGATATTGCCGAAGTTGTTTCCAAGTGGACAGGAATTCCTGTAAGCAGAATGCTTGAAGGTGAAAGAACAAAACTGCTCAGGCTTGAAGAAGAATTGCACAACAGGATCATCGGACAGGATGAAGCTGTATCTGCAGTTGCAAATGCAATCAGAAGATCGCGTACAGGTTTGCAGGATGTTAACCGCCCGATTGGTTCTTTCATTTTCTTAGGAACAACTGGAGTTGGTAAAACAGAACTCGCCCGTGCTCTTGCAGAATATCTTTTTGATGATGAGCATGCAATGGTTAGAATTGATATGTCCGAGTATATGGAAAAATTCTCAGTCTCAAGATTAATAGGCGCACCTCCGGGATATATTGGATATGAAGAGGGAGGACAATTAACTGAAGCTGTCCGCAGAAGACCTTACTCTGTTGTTCTGCTTGATGAAATTGAGAAAGCACATTCCGATGTGTTTAATGTTTTGCTGCAGGTTCTTGATGACGGGCGTTTGACTGACAACCAGGGACGAACTGTAAACTTTAAGAACACGATAATTATAATGACATCAAATCTTGGCTCTCATTTAATACAGGAGAAGCTCCAGGATCTTGATGAAAGCCAGGTTGAAAACATTATGGGAGATTTGAGATACAGGCTGACTGATCTTTTAAGAAAAACAATCCGTCCCGAGTTCTTAAACAGGGTTGATGAAAATGTACTCTTTAAGCCGTTAACAAAAAATGAAATAAGAAAAATTGTTGAGATACAGGTACGGCAGGTACAAAAGCTTCTTAAAGATAAAGAGATTATTCTCGATGTCGATGATGAAGCAAAAGACTGGCTTGCAAAGCTTGGATACGATGTTACTTATGGTGCAAGACCGTTGAAACGCACAATACAAAAGTATCTCACAAATCCATTATCGCAGGAACTGCTGATGGGCAACTTTAATGACGGCGATACAATAAAAGTAAGTGTTGGTCATTCTGGAAAGCTTACATTTCACAAAGCTGAAATTGCTGTAGAATAACTACTTTGTCATTCCGGCCTTTGAGCCGGAATCTTCAGGAATAACGTTGGCCGAGTCGCTGACCCGCCTTTTTATTTAAAAACCTCAAAATTCGAAAAATTTCATTTCCAACTTTGGAAATAGGGGTTTGAAACTTCGGGATAGCATTTCCAATTTTGGAAATATAGAAAAGATGCTGAGAGTTCACTTATTAGAAAAGGTAATTTGATTCATTGAGGTGGACATTTTAAAAAAATTATTATAAATTCTTTTTAAATTAAGTCCTCTTCGCCGGATCATTCAGTCATTAAATTATTTTTACTCCTACGTTACAAATGTGAAATCGAATATTAATGGAGTTCTTACTGAATATAAACTTGGACAAAATTATCCAAATCCATTTAATCCATCTACAAAAATTAATTTTTCTTTGCCCGAAAGATTATTTATCTCATTAAAGATATTTAACTCGCTGGGTGAAGAAATTGAAACATTGCTGAATGAGGAATTTGAAAAAGGGAGTTATGAGTATGAATGGAATGCAGCAAACCTGCCAAGCGGAATTTATTTCTATAAGCTGCAAACAGATAGTTTTACAGAAACAAAGAAGATGATTCTTCTTAAGTAATTTTTTGTTATGCTGAACCTGGAGGCGGGTGAAATGTTCGATCTACTACGAAAACATATTAACAGAAAGGTGCAATTAACCGATGAAGAGTTTAATATCTGCACCGAATTCTTCACTCCAAAGACAATCAGAAAACACCGGTTTCTATTAAATGAAGGTGATGTTTGTAAATATATCTGTTTCGTAAATTCAGGTTGCTTGCGCGAATATAAAATAGATAATAAAGGAGCTGAACATATTATCCAGTTTGCAATTGAAGACTGGTGGGTTTCTGATTTAAATAGCTTTCTCTCCGGCTTGCCGGCAAGCTACAATATAGATGCATTACAGGATTCAGAAGTTCTTCTTCTCAATAGATCGGCAAGAGAGACGCTTCTTGACAACTGCCCAAAAATGGAGCGATTTTTCAGAATGCTTCTGGAAGCAAATTATGTTGCTACTCAACAAAGG
>Ga0154475_1092_pt1 | contig 26611 bp, 20 predicted proteins | sample RifGroC2_FD_115954 | JGI IMG/M metagenome (GOLD analysis project Ga0154475, IMG submission 115954) | Ignavibacteria bacterium GWC2_36_12 | reverse complement strand
TATTTTCCTTTATGATAATTCCGGGAGACTCGTAGATTCACTTACATACGATGATAACTCTCCCTGGCCTACTGAAGCAGATGGGGGAGGTTCATCTCTGGAGCTTAAAGATCCTTCCTTCAATAATGCTTTAGGAATAAACTGGGATGCTTCGATCGGACACGGGACGCCGGGAGCTGTTAATTCTGTTACTTCAGATGTAGAAGAAAATAAGAGCGATCCAATTCCAACTGAGTTCTCGCTTCTACAGAATTATCCGAATCCTTTTAATCCTGCTACAAATATTAAATTCGAGATACCGGAAGAGAGTTCGGTTAAGTTAATTATCTATAATATTCTTGGGAAGCAGATTGAAGAAATTGCAGAAGGTGAATTTTCACCCGGCATTTATTCATTCAAGTGGGATGGTAGTACATTCTCCAGCGGAATTTATTTTCTGCAAATGAACGCACAGTCTAAGACAAGCAGCAAAAATTATAACTCGGTTAAAAAACTGATTTTGCTGAAATAAGGATGTAAAATATTCTGAATTTTGAATGCTGGATTTTGAATTTTAACTGAAAGTATGGGGTGTTTGAAATAAGTAATTCAAATCACCCCGCCCGCTTTATTCTCTTCTAACTGATATTATTGAATCTTTTCCCAGTAATCTGTAAACATACCTTCGGCTGTACCGACAAATCTTTCTCCATTGAAAACAACAGTCACAGGATCGAAAGGCATTTTAATCTCGAGTTTTCCTTCGCTTACTTTTACAGGTGCAGTTGCAGTCTGTTCTGACATTGTGTATGTAAGCCCTTTCCCGCCAATCTCATCATTCATTACTGAAAAAATAATTGTTTCGGTGTATTCCGATTCAGTTAATTCATAACTTGAAACAACCGAATATGAGAAATACTTCCCATCTTTATCTTTCCAGACAATGTTAAAGTTTCTGTGAGTTTTTGTGAAAGTCAGTAATCCCATAATATCCGGAGCCTTCATCCTGGTTCCGTCCGGCAATTTACGTGCAACTAACTGATATGTCCCTTCAATACTAACATCCTGTGCTAATATGAAGGAAGAGAAAAGAAATGACAAAGAAACAACGAATAGGAAAAGTTTTTTGTACATGCATGCCTCCTTTGAATATTTATTTGTCTCGTTCAGTCTCGAAATGACCACAGATCATAATAAGAGATAAATTATAAATTAAAACCAAATTATACTACTTCCACTTTTTGAAAAAGTGAAAAAAGGAATTATATGCTTTTGTAATGATGAAAGGTTGTTTTTAATGATATGTTATTGTGAAGGTTCCTTTCTGAAGACCATATTCCGCCGGTATTCAAAAAAATCCGTTTATCTCGATAAAATAAAATCTTATACATTTTTTGAATTAATAACTTGACCTCAGGAAATATTCATCGTATATTTACGATGAACGATTAAGGAAAAATTGAAATGGCTATTTCAAAATCAGAAGAGTTTACGAAAATAGAAAATAAGATTTCAGACTGGGCAAAAGCTCTTTCTCATCCGGCAAGAATAAAGATACTGAAAATTCTTGCTCAAAAGAACGTCTGTATGTGCGGAGATATTGTTGATTTAATGCCTCTTGCACAGGCAACTGTTTCACAGCATTTGAAAGAGTTAAAGAGAGTCGGGTTTATTAAAGGAGAAATTGAAGGTCCTAAAATATGTTACTGTCTTGATTATTCAACTGTAACTGAAGCTCAAAAAAAATTAAATGAACTGTTTGACGGAATAATAATAATTAAATAAACATTTGAGGTGATAAAATGGAAAATACTGAACTTAAAGAAGTGGTTAAAAGTAAATATTCGGAAATTGTAATAGCTGCAGATAAGTCTAAAGGATGCGGCTGCGGATGTGCTTCCGATAATCCCGATCTTACAAACTTTAGTGAAAATTATAAATCGCTTGACGGTTATGTTTCAGATGCAGATTTAGGTCTTGGCTGCGGTTTGCCGACAAGACATGCCGGAATTAAAGAAGGAGACGTTGTGGTTGATCTCGGTTCGGGAGCTGGGAATGACGTTTTTGTTGCGAGATCTTTGGTAGGAGAAAATGGAACAGTAGTAGGGATTGATTTTACGGATGCAATGCTTTCTAAGGCAAATAGGAATCTCTCAAAGCTGAATTACAAAAATATCTATTTCAAACTGGGAGATATTGAAAACCTTCCTCTTAAGGATAACTTTGCAGATGTTGTTATTAGCAATTGTGTGCTTAATCTTGTTCCAGACAAACAAAAAGCTTTTGCTGAAATTTACAGAACATTGAAACCGGGCGGGCATTTCTGTGTTTCAGATATTGTAACTGCTGGCGAATTGCCTAAGAAAATAAGAGATGCTGCTGCATTATATGCGGGCTGTGTTTCAGGAGCTCTTAAGCAGGAAGAATACCTCGGCATTATTGAACAAACCGGTTTCAGAAATGTTGAAGTTAAAGAATCCCGGCAAAGTCCTCTTCCCGATGATCTTCTGAAAGATTATTTATCGGATGAAGAAATTAAAGAATATAGAAAGAGCGGCACAGGATTGTATAGTATAACTGTTGTCGGCTATAAAAAATAAATGAAAGCGTAAATGAGGTTCCTCTCTAAGACGAGCCTCATTTAATTTTTAGCCATTTTTATAACTTCAATATTCGTATTTTATAACTAAATCTTAATCTTTCCCAATCCCTTTTAACTTCCCGAATAAATTGATATTATATCCTTATTAAGGTATTTTTGAGCACTATGCAGCAAACCCCTTTAATGGCTCAATATTATAAGGTTAAGGAGCAGAATCCCGATACGATTTTGCTCTTCAGAGTTGGTGATTTCTTTGAAACTTTTGATGAAGATGCAAAAACTGCTTCAAAAGTTTTGGGAATTACTTTAACTAAAAGAGCCAACGGTGCGGCTGAAGATGTTCCTCTTGCCGGTTTCCCGTTCCACGCAATTGATACGTACCTTCCAAAGCTTGTTAGAGCAGGTTACAGAGTTGCCGTTTGTGAACAGGTTGAAAATCCTAAATTTGCCAAAGGAATTGTTAAACGCGAAGTTATTGAGGTTGTAACTCCCGGCGTTACGCTTTCGGAAAAATTGCTCGATCATAAAAGAAATAATTATGTAATGGCAATTTGCCTGAAAGAAGAAACAGCAGGAATTTCTTTCTGCGATATTTCGACGGGAGAATTTTATACTTATGAAGTTGATACAAGTCAGGTAACTCCCCAAATAGAAACGATAAATCCTTCTGAAATTCTTGTACAAAAGCGTGATAAAGAAAAACTAACCGAAATTGTACATAAGATTAACAGGGAACTGAGAGTTACTAAGCTCGATGACTGGATTTTTAATTATGATTATGGAAAAGAGCTGCTGCTGATGCAATTTAAAACTGTAAACCTTAAAGGATTCGGGATAGAACATCTTGGTGCAGGAATAATTGCAGCCGGAACTGTACTCAACTATTTGCAGGAGACACAGAAAGCAAATCTATCTCATCTAAATCATATATCTCTTTATAATCCTTCCGATTATATGGCTCTTGATTTTTCCACGAAGAGAAATCTCGAAATAATTTTTTCTATGAGAGACGGTGGAAGGGAAGGTTCTTTAATTGAAATAATGGACAGAACTGTTACTCCAATGGGAGGAAGGCTTCTTAAAAAATGGATATCTGCACCGTTAAGAAAGCTCGACCCGATAATTAAAAGACAGGAGAGTGTTGAAGATCTTTTAAAAAATAAAAGTTTAAGAAAAAATCTTCTTAAAGAATTAAATGAAATAAGTGATCTTGAAAGATTGATTTCCAGAATTTGCACTGGTCGTGCTAATCCCAGAGAAGTTGTTGCAATAAAAACATCCTTGAGAAAAATTCCTTTACTAAAAGATTTGCTCTTATCGGTAGAAACTAAAACTTTAATGCAAATAAGAGAAGAGCTTAATCCTTTGGAGAAACTTGTTGAAAAAATTCAGTCTGCTTTAATTGATTCGCCTCCATTAAGTGTTGCCGACGGTGGAGTTATCAGAACAGGCTTTAGCGTTGAACTCGATGAGCTGAGGGATATTTCTTTACATGGCAAGGACTGGATAGCGAACCTTCAGAAGTCAGAAAGGGAAAAAACGGGGATTTCTTCATTAAAAGTAAGCTTCAACAAAGTGTTCGGCTATTATATAGATGTTAGTAATGCACATAAAGAAAAAGTGCCCGAAAATTATATTCGCAAACAAACTCTTGTAAATTCCGAAAGGTTTATCACACCGGAGCTGAAAGATTACGAGGAAAAAATACTCAACGCTGAAGAAAAAATATATGAGCTTGAATCAGAATTATTTGACGAAGTAAGAATGATTGTTGCTTCTGAAGCTGAGGGAATACAGCAGAATGCAAGACTGATTGCAATGCTCGATTGTTTCATATCATTTGCTGAATGCGCTGCGGAATATAATTACGTTAAGCCGGAACTAAGTGAAGATAACGTAATCGAAATAATTGAAGGAAGGCATCCTGTTGTTGAAAGAATACTTCCTCCGGGAGAGAAATTTACTCCAAACAATTGCAAGCTTGATTCGGATAAAAACCAGATAATAATTTTAACCGGACCAAACATGGCAGGAAAATCCGTCTATCTCCGCCAGGTTGGTTTGATTGTTCTTTTAGCACAGATCGGTTCTTTTGTGCCGGCAAAAAAAGCAAGCATTGGATTGATTGACAGGATATTCACGCGTGTCGGAGCCAGCGATAATATATCTGCCGGGGAAAGCACTTTCCTCGTTGAAATGCAGGAAGCTGCAAATATATTGAACAACGCTTCTTCACAAAGTCTTATCCTGCTTGATGAAATCGGCAGAGGCACAAGTACTTTTGACGGGATCTCGATAGCATGGGCTATAACGGAATATCTTCACGAACACCCCGAGATAAAAGCTAAAACTCTTTTTGCAACTCATTACCATGAGTTAAATGAAATGGCTGAAATTTTCCCGCGTATCAGGAATTATAAAGTTGAAGTAAGAGAATATGGTGATAAAGTAATATTCCTTCATAAAGTTAATCCGGGTCAGGCAGATCATAGTTATGGAATACAGGTAGCACAAATGGCAGGACTTCCGCAATTTGTGGTTAACAGGGCAAAAGAGGTACTTCAGAACCTGGAAAGTAAAGAATTAACTCCTTATGAAGAACGAAAAGAAAAGCTTTCAAAGATGAAGCCGGAAATGGAAAACCAGATAAGCCTTTTTGAGGTTCAGGATGATAAGTTGAGAGGAGAAATTGATGAAATTGAAATTGATAAACTGACTCCGCTCGAAGCACTTAACAAACTTAGTGAACTAAAAAAGAAAGTTAAAAAAGAGGGATAAATTTATTTTAGTAAAATTACTTTCCTGGTTTGCAGGGAATACTTTGTCTCAATCGCGTAAAAATATACTCCCGATGATGCATTATCCGCATTCCAACTTATTTTGTGAAATCCCGCGGACATTTCTGAATTTACAATTGTTTCTACTTCTTCTCCCGCTACATTGAAAACAATTAGCTTAACATGATTTTGTTCCGGCAGGTTAAAGGAAATCACTGTTGAACTATTGAAGGGATTTGGATAAGCCGGGTAAATAACAAAATTTTTAATTTGGTTTTCTTCGGAAGCTATATATGTAGGCAAATTATTAATTGTGAAATTTCTGCTTTCGGATTCATAATTACTTCCAATAACATTATCCTGAACTACTTTAATTTTCCCGCTGCTTGTAGCATTTGCTGGAATTATCCATTCATAGCCGAAGTTAGATTTAGATAGATCTATTGCAATCTCCGACCAACTGCTGCCTCCGTCAGTAGAAAAGTATAAATCCCAGTTACAATCACCATGGTCTATAGCAACCTGCCATTCAATTTTAATTGTATCGCCCGTACTGAATGTTTCATCCCCAGACGGGTACTTCAATAATACGTGTCCAACCGCCGATGAAGCACTCGCTAAGAAAGCAAGAGAAAATATTGTATAGAATGTAATTCTCATTTTTTAGTTTTCTAAACTAAGAGAAATATGCACTTAAAATATCACAGAAATATCACAATATTTTTTTGTGTAATATATCGGTTCCTCCTAAATGTAACCTAAAAAAACTATAATAAGCCTTTTTAAGGACAATTTAATTTTACATATGTAGTTTTTAACAAAATATTTATTTAGTTTTTTTATATGAAGAATAGAAATCTCTTAATAATATCAACTGCTTTTGCCGTTGTATTAATTTTTATATCCTGTGGGAAAAATTACTCTCCCGAAGAAGGAAAATATATAGCGGAAATTCAGAAATTCAGGCAGGAAAAGGATGAATATATGAAGAGTGATTCGAATTCTCCATTTAATTCACGGGTAAAGGTTGAGTTTACGCCCCTAAAATATTTTGATCCCGATCCCGGATTCGTTTTTAAAAGCAAGCTTTATGAGTATGAAAAAAAAGATACAATAATTATTTTCGGTACTAAAGGTGAGGAAAGAAATGCTGTCAGGTACGGCTATGTTAAATGTAATTACGACGGCAAGGATTACATTGTAAATGTTTACGAAGGAGTTACGAAAGGGGGAGAAAAATATTTCAGTATCTGGTTTACAGATAAAACAACAGGCAAAGAAACTTACGGGGTGGGAAGATATATTGATTTCGAAGTTGATCATGATAAAAATTTTATTTATACAATTGATTTTAATCTTGCATATAATCCATATTGTGCTTACAGTCCCGAATATTCCTGTGCTATTCCTTCAAAAGAAGACCACATAGAACTTGCAATCGAGGCGGGAGAAAAAAGTTTTCATTAATTATTCTTAACGGAGAGAAAAGTGGTAGTAGTTCTGGAAAAAAATATTAAAGAGAAACAGCTTGAGAATGTAATAAAACATCTTGAAGAATTTGGGTTTGCTGTTCACAAATCAACCGGGGTGGAGCAGATTGTACTTGGGGCAATCGGTGTTAAGCCGGATTTTGATATTCGCAGAGTAAAAGTGCTTGAAGGTGTTGCCGAAGTTTACAGGATAACCGAACCTTTTAAGCTTGCAAGCAGAAGCTTTAAGAAAGAAGATACGCGGATTAAAATTGGTGATGTAGAGATTGGAGGCAACGCTGTTGCTATAATGGCAGGACCCTGTTCGGTTGAAAGCGAAAAACAAATTTTTACTATAGCGGAAATTGTTGCAAAAGCAGGTGCTAAAATTTTAAGAGGCGGAGCGTATAAGCCGCGAACCTCACCTTATTCTTTCCAGGGCTTGGGTGAAAATGGATTAAAACTGCTTCGTCAGGCTGGCGATGCTTTCGGGCTTTTGGTTATTACCGAGGTAATGGAAAGCAGCCAGATTGACCTGATTGAGAAATACACAGATATTTTCCAGGTTGGTGCAAGGAATATGCAGAATTTTTCTTTACTCCGTGATCTTGGAAAAGCATCTAAACCGATAATGTTAAAAAGAGGGCTATCGGCTACGATCGATGACCTGCTTATGTCGGCGGAATATATTTTATCAAACGGAAATCAGAATGTAATGCTTTGCGAGCGCGGGATAAGAACTTTTGAAACTTATACGAGAAACACTTTTGATATTTCTGCCATTCCTGTCGTTCATAAAAGAAGCCATCTTCCTGTTATTGCTGATCCTTCACACGCCACCGGACTCAGGGATAAAGTTATACCTATGGCAAGAGCTGCCGTAGCTGCAGGCGCAGATGGAATTATGGTGGAAGTACATCATGATCCTGATAGTGCTTTATCCGATGGTCCACAAGCACTTCTTCCCGACCAGTTTGAAGATTTAATGAAACAAGTAAGAGCTATTGCGGAAGTTATTGGAAGAAGTATTGTCTGAAGCTATAATTTGTTTTTGCAGTTCAGGAACAAGATTTATTATAAAAAATAACAAAGAGTTTCCTATGAAAAAATTTCTTTTTGCATTTTGCTTGTTCTATATGATTATTATGATTTCTTGTAACCAGCATCCCGATACAAAACAATTGGAGGAAGAAATAATCAATACGGATAGAGCTATGTCTGACTTAGCGGTTAAAGAAGGTTTTCTGAAAGCCATTTTGCATTATGCTGATAATGATATTGTTAAGTTTAACGATGGTAGTTATCCTGTCATCGGGAAAAAAGCATTTGAAGAATTATATAAAGACAAAGCAGGACCTAAAACATTAACCTGGGAGCCTGTAAAAGCCGAAGTGGCAAAATCCGGGGAACTTGGATACACCTGGGGAAACTGGAAATTTGAACAAGAAGACACAACCTATTATGGTAATTATTTTACCATCTGGAAATTGCAGAAAAAGGGGACGTGGAAAGTTGCTTTAGACGGAGGGAATACTACTCCGCCACCTAAATAAAGGCTTTAGCCTCATTATTTTGCATTTATAGATGCGGCTAAAGCCAAACAAGTTTAGTTTTATTTTCATTGCCGTCAGGCAGGCTTAAAAGTCGGGGCAATTATAATTTTAGGATTAGGAAGAGTTCTATTAACTAACACAGTGAAAGCTTTATTAAGTTTTATCATTATGCTCTACAGTAATAACTACATTTCCTGTTTTCTGTTCGGTTTCGACGTACCTGGTAGCTTCGACAATTTGTTTCAGGGTATATCGTCTATCAATAACCGCTTTATACTTTCCTGCTTCGATAAGCTCTTTAAAAAAGCCAATATCCTCTTTACTGACTTTTGGAATTGGAAACAGAACTTTTTTGCCGGAAGGCAATCTGCCGAATATTGAAGTCCATAGTGTTAAGAAAAGAATTTGTGCTAAGAAACCCAGATCGGTTGAAAGATAAATTCCGCCTTTCTTTAACAGATTTTTACAACGGAAAAAAGAACTCTTGCCAACCGCGTCCAAAACAACATCATACGTTTGACCATTCTTAGTAAAATCATCTTTTGTATAGTCAATTACTTCATCGGCTCCTAAAGATTTTACTAATTCTAAATTCTTTGTATTACACACGGCTGTAACCTCTGCCTCATAATATTTGGCAAGCTGCACAGCGGCGGTACCTATGGATCCCGAAGCTCCATAGATAAGGATTTTTTTCCCGCCTGCCGGCGAGGCAGACCCTTTATGAAGATCTATTTTTTTAATAAGATTGTAAGCGAGCATTAAACCATCGCAGACAGCGGTGGCTTCTTCATAATTCATGTTGGTTGGTTTTGTTATGATTGAAGCTGTTTCAGGCAGGCATATGTACTCAGCATGCGCACCAAAATTGCCGGTCAATCCAAAAATTTTATCTCCCTTTTTAAATAGCGTTATATTCTTGCCCACTGCTTCAATCTCTCCCGCCAATTCACTTCCTAATATAGTTCTTTTGGGCTTAAAGAGTCCATTGATCAACCTGATAATAAGAGGATATTCAGGCTTTCGAAAACCACAGTCTGTACGGTTTACTGTTGTTGCATATATTTTTATTAATACTTCATTCTCTTTGGGAGTAGGTTTTTCTATCTCTTTAAGCTGTAGAACATCCGGTGAGCCATATTTTTCGTAAACAATTGCTTTCATTTTTTTCTCCCGCTGTTTAATTTTTTTATTTTCTCTGTCACGAAGTGGTTCGTAACAGCCTGGGGATAGTCTTAACTTCTGTCAGAAATGGTTCTTGACAGCTTGAGAGTGTTAAGTTTTATTTTAAAATATCAGAAGGTATTGCTGCATTTTCCGATAAATCATCAAACATAATCCAGGGATTCCCAATATCCTGTTCTCTTCTTATTGCAATATCTAATTGTCCGACATGATGTTGAAGATGGCGAAGATTGTAATCCACTAAATCGATTTTTGGGAAACCGTGCCACTCAAATGGTGAAGGAGAAGTAAAATATGTATCATTTATACTTTGAATGAATTGATTGGCTTTTTGTTTTACATACTTGCAATAGGCTTTCATATTGTTTTTTGAGATTGGATGTTTTTGATTCTCAATCATTTGAGAATCCGGTTTTACCCAATAATTATGAATTCCTTCCATATCGAAACTCTGAGTTTGAAAAGTTGCTTCATTAGCGTGAAAATAAAAATCAGTAAACCATAAAACATGATAACATATTTGCCAGAACGGCATGTTATTTATTCTTGCTGTCCAAGTCGTATCATTGGCATTTTCAATTACATTTTCCAGCATTTTAAATGCAGCACCGATTTGCCTTGAATAGCTTTTCTTTATTTCCGACAACATGGTGGAATCCTTAGTTAAGGACGATAAGGTTGGATCGGTATCCAACGAAGAGGTTTGAGAAAAACCAAAAGAGGATAGAAGAAATAATGCAATAATTAAACTTTTCATTTCTTACTCCGGTTAAATGTTTTACCGACCACGACGGGTGATTTTGTATTTCAAATTAACTCACTCTAATCTCTCTCTTGGCAAGAGAGAGACTTTATTTTCAATATAAAACTTTCATTTAATTCTACTGTCAGAATACAAAATACAAATACTATTTTTCCAACAAGTCCTTCTCTTGTTAAGAGAAGGATTAGGATGAGTTCAGTTATTATCTAGCTTATCCATCTCCTTGACCTTCTCTGAGAAGTATTTCTTAATTCTAATCATTACGCCATTCAAATCATTTATAATCTCAACATTACTAAATCTTATTAATCTTAATCCTAAGTGATTAGAATTTTTGTTCTTTCTTCATCTTTCTTCAATCTGTATTGATGATATTTACCATCCAACTCTATAATAAATTTTTCATCATAGCAAAAGAAATCAGCTACAAAAAATGTTTCTTTCTCAGTAATGTCATGAAAAAAAGGATATTGTCTATAAAATTTCTTTCCATAGAATTTTCTATTACGAACTTCATTCCAAAATATTCGTTCTGCTTTTGTAGAATTCTTCCGTAATTCCCTGCAAACAACTTTTGCAATTTCAACTAATTTTGTTTTGTTGTTTAAGCTCAAAATTAACTCACTCTAAATCTCTCTCCTGCCTACCGCAGGCAGGCTTAAAAAGAGAGAGACTTTATTATCATTGTTAACTCAACTTTAATTGTGTTGTTAAGATTTAAAATGCAAAGTAAATATTCCAATAAGTCCTTCTCTTATTAAGAGAAGGATTAGGATGAGTTCTAAACAATGCTAAATCTAACTGTTCAATCCTGTAACCCAATTTATCGTTTTCCCGGCTTGAAAAAATTTAACTATGCCTTATTGAAATTATATCTCCGTCTTTCACAATATATTCTTTTCCTTCTAATCTCCAGGTTCCATGTTCCCTGGCTTTGGCAAATGAACCATGCTTTATGAAATCATCATAATGTACAACTTCAGCACGTATAAATTTATTATAAAAATCAGAGTGAATGACTCCTGCTGCCTCCTGTGCATTCATTCCAATCTTAATCGTCCAGGCTCTGCATTCGTCTTCACCAACAGTAAAGAAGGATTGCAGCCCAAGTAAATCATACGATTCCCTGATTATGCTATCCAAAGCAGATTCATTTATACCGTATTCATTCATAAACTCTGCTGCATCCTGTTCAGGAAGCTGACTCATTTCCATTTCAATTTGCCCAAAGAAAGCCAACGCTTTTGTATTTTTGCCGGACTTCATTTTAACAAGCTTATCCAGATATTTTTCTGTTTCATTAATTTGAGCTTCAGAGAAGTTTAATGCAATAAGCATCGGTTTAATGGAAAGCAGTTGATATGTTTTTAACGTATTCATTTCTTCTTTGAAAAAATCAGCTTCCCGCAAAGGATGCTCATTCTGAACATATTCAAAGCATTTTTCAAGAAGAACCAATTCTTTCTTCAACTGTTCATCCTGAGCTTTTAATATTTGCTTCTTAAGATTTTGAATCCTCTTTTCGATTATACCCATATCCGATAAAATAAATTCTGATTCAAAAGAATTAACATCTTTTATCATATCCTCGATCGAAGGAAGATGTGTCAAATCATTTTGAAACAGCCGGACTACCTGGATGAGCGCATCGTTTGTTTTAACTTTTGACAGAAAGTTCCCTGTAAATTGAACCGAACCATGATCGCCTTTTTGGAGACCAATAACATCTAATAATTCGATTGAAGCATTTGTTTTCTTTTGAGGATTAAAAATCTCAGTCAGCTTATCCAGTCTTTTATCCGGAACTTTGATAACTGCCTGATGAGTTTCCGTTTTTACCAGTGAAGAAGGATCAAGATGAGTTTTAGTTAATGTTTGAAAGAGAGTTGACTTCCCGGAAAAAGGCAAACCGACAATTCCTATCTGCATAATATCCTTTTAAATAAATCCAGTTGATGTAAAGATAAAAAACTAATGTGATTTATTACTAATAGGAAATAAGAATATGCTCTTGATATTATTAAGTCATCTTACGCAAGAAAATTGTATTCTTACTCATAATCTTAATCTTACTCATTTTTAATCCGATCTGGCTACGGCTTGGCCTACGCCAAGACGAGTTATGAGCACGATTAAGATTATGATTAAGACTCCATGCGTAACATAAGTTATAAAATATAATATGGATTTTAACTTTGAGGAGACATGCATTTCAAGACTTTTATTTGTTATGAAGTGGTTCGTTACAGCCGTGGATCGTTAGTCATTACGAGCGAACCATTCATGTTCAGAATTGTATTTCCTCTTTTACAGGTTTAATGCAGGTTAATCGGGAAGCGGAACTTTTTGTTAAACTTATTGAATTTCTAACTATAAATGGTAAATTATATTCTTAAAAATTATAAAGCAAAATTATGAGAAAATTTATAAGTGTTTTAATCCTGTTTTCAGCATCCTCAGTTTTTTATCCTCAAACAAATCCATATAGTGAGTTAGAAAGCCTGATTGGTTCAAATCATTTTAAAGGAATTACAAGTCTTGTTATTGCTCAGAATAATAAAATAATTTTTGAAGGATATTATAATGGTGCAGATAGTGAAACATTACAAAATACCAGGTCAGCAGTAAAGACCATTACGGGATTATTGATAGGAAGCCTGATAAAGAATAATTATTTGAAAGACGAAAGGGAAAAAGTTTATAATTATTTTACTGATATTTCATTTGATAATCCTGATGAGAGGAAAAAAGAAATTACTGTTGAAGATCTTCTTACAATGAGCTCAATAGTTGAATGCGATGATTGGAATGAATTCTCAAGAGGCAATGAAGAACGGATGTATCTGATTGAGGACTGGGTGAAATTTTACTTCGATCTTCCGGTCAAAGGTTTTCCTGAATGGGTTACAAAACCGGATGATTCAAAATATGGAAGAGCATTTAGTTATTGTACAGCCGGTGTTGTTGTTTTGGGAGAACTAATATCACGGGCAGCCAAGATACCCCTGTATGATTATGCTGATGAACATTTGTTTAATAAACTTGATATAACAAACTATAAATGGCAGTTGACACCAAAAGGATTTCCAATGACCGGGGGAGGTTTATCTTTAAAAAGCAGGGATTTACTAAAGATTGGTCAGCTTTATCTTAACAAGGGAAAATGGAATGAGGAAGAAATTATTTCAAAAGAATGGGTTGAAAAATCGACTACGCCTAAAGCAGAAATAGATCAGGGAACAGAATATGGATATTTGTGGTGGTTAAGTAATTTTGGTAATGAAAGATCTTTTTACATGTCGGGTTCGGGAGGGAATAAGATTGCAGTCTTTCCCGATATTGAATTGGTGGTAGTTATAACCAGTAATTATTTTAATGGAGGAATGAAAGCTCATAATCAAACTGCTGAAATATTGAGTGATTATGTTATACCTGCAATAAAAGATTCAGAATAAGTATTGTAATTCCAGATTCCTTCAACCATTTTGTCCATAGCCATACCCCCGTTGTTACTTCATCTGAAAACCAGTGATTAAGTTGGTGCTACGAAAGGGTTTACTACTTACTTAAGCTGTCCGTGACAGCCGAAGGAAAGGTAAGAAAATCTTAAATTATTCTAAAATTATTTTCGCAGCCCAGTCTCTCGAAGATACTTTTCCTTCATCAGGGAAACTGGGAATAATCAAAGTCCCTTCTGAGCCGGCTTTTATTTTATTTTTTTTATCCCATTTGCCGGTGATAGTATCAAACCATTGAAAATAATATTCTTTTCCGGGAATAAAATTTTTAATTACAGGCACCACTGATTGATTTTCAAAATACAGTAATGCAAAATCTTTTTCGGAAGTTCTCATCATATAAGCCCATCCATCCAATCCTTCAGGCGGACTACCAGGGGCTTTGTCAGGAATAACATCCTCTCTTGCAAGTAAAAGATACTGGTATTTTTCTCCTTCAGATAAAACAAATGTTTCCAGGTGTTTCATATAATCAGCAGATTCATACATAAATGCATCCCAGACATGGGGTCGTGAACCTTCAGGTTCCCCCGTTGTGGTAATATCATAAGCTGCGGTACCATGAACATGCCCTGATAATCCTCCGGATAAAACAGAACCATACATTTGAGCCCTTGAAAAATAATTATCCCGTTCTGAATTTGCCGGAGGACGCTCACCATTTGGTTTATTAATTTCATGATTCCACCCGGTATAATATGGCTCAAAGTTAATTGCCGAGTATGGAAGAGTCAGCCGGAAAATCACTTCTAATGAATCTGAGATTCTGTGATCTCTTGGCTTATTACCAACACTGTGCATTGTAAGCCAGGGGCAATCTTTATTGTGACCAAATACTGTGTATGTTGAACTACTTATCAATGTTGTAACAGGTTGACCGAAAGGCATCGGGCCGTATTTTTCTAAATGATATGTCAAAGCTTCATTAAATTCTTCTGCTGTTAAGCTGAAATCTTTTGGAATCCAATCAAGATGAATACCGCTAAAAATAATATTGTCAGCACCGTAACGTGAAACCAGGTACTGAACAAAACGAGAAAAGGTTTCTTTGAAATTGAAATATGTTTTCCATGAAGGTCCCACATCTCTTCTAACCGTTTCAAGAAGAGAAACAAATCCTTTGTCGGACAAAAATTCCATCTTCTTATCGAGGCTCTTAAAATATTCCGGGTTGATCCGGGTGAAGTCCGATACTCCTTTATGATTTTTAGACATTTCAAAAGGAAGATTTCCATATTCATCGCGCATATTTTTTGCGGTAAAAGAACCCCAGTAACCTGAAGTATCTATACCCTTTGTATCTCTAACATCATAACCAAATTTTTCCCATGCATTTCTTAAATAAATATTATTTGAATCCGCATAAGTACCAGGATAAATATCAGATTCCCAATTCGGGAAGCATGAAATCATACTAACAGAATTAAAGCCCTGTTTTTTCCTGAACATCACTGCATCTTCGAATCCTATCCCGGGACCTGGAATGTAATTGTCTGATGTTTCGGCATTTCTGAAAGGTAATCTCCATGTGCTTCCTGCTAACCAGGTATCGCCAATCATAAAGAATGGAGTTCCATCCGCATATTGAAGTGCATGACCATTTGAAGTTGGTCTTAAAAAACCACGCCTGTTAGGGTTTTCTATCTTCTCTTTTTCTGTCCACTCTATTGCCATAAGCGAACCTGATTTATAATTAAGTCCTTCATCTTCCGGATGATTTGAATTACTTTCCCACTCCCATTTGCCCGGTTTTGATGCAACAATACGAACAATAAAATCATTTCCTCCATTCCAGAATCCATAAATTCGTTTAGAAAAACCAGGACCTTTTAAGTCAAGCCAGCAGGTTACATCCATATAATAATTATTATAAGCTTTCTCTGCAGTCAGTTTGATCTCCATCATTTCCCAAACATGGATAGTATTTTTATCTTTTGCTAAACTAAGATTAGACAAAAGAATTATTAAAACTACAAATAAACAGTTAGCCAATACTTTTTTGGAAAATGCTTTCATGCTGTCGCCCGTTTAATTACTTATCATTCTTGATAGTGAAATGAAGTTTAGCAGTGTAACTTTCTTTTTGATTTTCTGAAGCATAGAAAGAAGCAGTAATCGCTCCGAGCGGACGAAGCAATAATCCTTTTGTAGTTCCATTTATCAACCGCTGCAAAACCGGCTGGGAAATAGTTATATAATTTTTCCCACCCTGTTCTTCATTTACTTCGAAGTCATAAACCATCTGAGAATTGAAAACCTCCGAATATTTTTTACCTCCGGTTAATGTATTGCAAGTAACTGTATTCTGATCCCAATGCGGGTTGCCGCCCGGAATTTCTATTACTCTTACTTTATTGAATTCCATCCCAAAATCCTGTCCAAACACTTCAACATAATTACCGCCAAGAGAAACTGATTGGGTTGTAAGTTCAAGCAAACCTGCTTCTTTAATCTTTGCATTTTTAAAATTAGAAAAATCCCACCTGAGAATTCCCCATTGATCATCATTAATTGTTAATACAAAAACATCTCCCTCCTTTTCTTTTACATGAAGATCATTAAAATTAACATCCGGGAAATTTGAATTGATAACACAATCGCCGGCAGCATCAAGATGATATGAAAATGTTTTTATATCAGGAATTGGAGGATGATAGGGAACGGGATTTCCATTGTCAGGGCCCGCTTCTATAACATTAACAATATCTGCACGGTAGTAATCAATATCAACAAAATATTTTTCCAAACCAAAATCTGTAGCAGCAAGCTGAACATAAACAGTATCACCCGGTTTTGCATCAAATTTTTTTGTTGTCATGCTTATTACATGCCAGTTTGTTGTATCAGGAATGTCAAACTCCATTAAATCAATATGGTAATCGGTAGTACGATTTGTATTCACCATAAAGTTTAATCTGCGCGGTGCATTGTGAATCCGGACTTTTGCTTCAACACGCAGCTGATATATGGTATCTTTCAGTTTGGTTAAATCAAGCCACTTTGTAATGTCACGCTTAATCAATGTCCAGTAAACATTGTATTTGTCTGTCGATCCGTCAACAAAGATAGTTGCATAATCATTATGAGTTATAAAACTCATTCCGGGCGTTCCATCACCAGTCATTGTAAACCAGCCTTCAATTTTTTCTTTATCAAATTCATCAAGGAACTGAGCCTTGCAAATTATAGTTGAAAATAACAACATTACAATAATTTTTAACGTAATTGAGAATGAGTACATAGCTGTTTTTATTAATATTGATTAAAATTTATTTATTACACTTCCATTTATAAAGAATTATGAGTCATTTTCTTAATAATCTGTCGACTAAACTACTGCTATACGGTTTACGTTTCCAATAGTTGCGGTTACAAATTAAGCTTACCTCCTTTATTAATCAATTAACGGTTGTCAATTAAAAATTAAAAATGGGGATGGATGATGTTTGATGGAAGATGGAATCTTGGAATGGTGGAATAGTGGAATTATGGAATAGTGGAATGAAAGTTCCCTGCAATTATTTGGTGACTTAAAGATTCTGGATGCTGGATATTGGATGAGGAATGCAGGTCTGCCGTTGGCAGGAATGAAGGTTTACCTGGCTAAAAATAGATGAATAGCGATTGAGAAGTCTACTCAGTGTCACGAAGTATTGTTCGTGCCAGCCAGAGAAATTTTTTCTTTACCTAAAGCTGAATTAATAAAAAGGAAATATCTTTAATATTCATTTTTCACTTCTTAAATTTCGAGGAGGCTCGAACTTAGAGTGCAACGTTCCAATTAATTCATCCTTAAATAAACAATATGCTCCATTAATCTGAAGACGACCAACATAATTATCATTCTCATATGTTGATCCCAAAATATATTTTTCACCTGCAACAGTCCATAAAATTTCATAATCTGAGTTATTAAGGAAATCTGTAAATATATTCTTATTTATTAGCAAGCATGAGGGACCTTTTTCTTTTATTGATGGGTCAAACGTAACGAGATTATTTGTAGAGTCATAATAATGACCTTCATTTCCTTTCCAGTGAAGCTTCATTTCTTTTACAATTAGTTCGCTAGGTAAGTATAGTTTTATTGAATCGTCAATTGAACAGTCATAACCCGTTTCTTGTAAATATTGATCAGTACTTACATAAAAATTGAATTCTCCATTTATTCGAGGTTTTGTCCACCCCGCATGATTATAATAAGGAATATTGTGAAAATCGTAGGCTTTTGAACTAAAAAATTCACCAAGAAAAATTTCCATCTGAGAGTGAGACTCCGGCATCCAACGTCCATACCAATTTTGTTCTTTTGCCCATTTGAAAATTTTATCTTTTTCTGTTTTATGAATAAAATAACTTTTAACAAAAAAATACAGTTCTTTCTTAGGAATCTTCGAATGGTCTTTATCTGGTGGTGTCGGTTCTTCCCATCTATAAAAACCTTCAAGCAACAACCAATCAGAATTATCTGGCCTTTGTACTTCAATTAAATTTTTACCATTTGGTATATCATTACTTGTTTTAATCCAAATTAAATTATTTCCAATATTCCAGTTATTATAATTTTCAGATATCCACCAAGGATTTGATTTTATTCTCCAGTCTTCATCATATGTATTCTTTAATAAATTAGAGGGATCAATATTTCTGATAAATTCCTGCCAAGTTCCTTCATATTTTTCCTCATATGACCAATTGTCTTTATGAAATTCAAAATTATCCGCAACCCTTGCTAAGAATTCATAGTAAGCCAACCATTGATACTTTTTACCAATTCTTTCTGGTTTATGAGTCCCACGACCATATCTATACCCTCTATCAACATAGCGATCAAAGTAACCAAAATTTTCTTTTCTCCAACCTAACTGAAAGACTTTATTTAGTATAAAACGTTGAGCTAATTTTAAATCAAATAAAGACTCATCTTTATTAAATTCTTTGCTTTTTCTATAGGGTAAAATAAAGTCAATTAATTCTTTTCTTTTCCTTCCTCTGAACTTCTTAATTATTTCCTTTTCAATTAGTTGCTGTAACTCTTTCAATTCTTTATCTGATAAAGGATGTTTATATCGTTCAGTTCTTTTTTTAAAATCTAAGTCTTGAGCAATTTTTAAACCAAATAATATTTGATCAAATTTACCCCATTTTTCTTTTTCTTTTAACGTTAATGAACTCAAGAAATTATTAAAACGTTCTTTTTTTGTTAGCTTATTTTCCTTTTTAAGTTTTTTGTTACTCCATTTGAAAGTATGCCAGTTGGTTCCTATTATGTATCTTGCAAAATCACCAAAACCCATAACAGATTCATATATTTCATTTTGTGCATATTCAATATCCATTTTGGCATTTTCTATATAGAATTTATTTTTAACTATTTTTTCCGAAGGGATTTTTTCCAGCCACTTACTGTTATAAGGAGGTTCAATTTTCTTTGTATCAATAGTTAAAATAACTTTGTTTCTAATAGCATAATCGATTATTCCTCTCGCATAATCCCTGAGTAAAATATTTGGGATTGGATTTTCATTTTTAAATTGCCAGTCATATATATATTCTGAAACTTCTTTCAAAATATTGTTATCAGGATTTCTTAAAACTGCACCATAAATACATGCAAATATTCTCTCTAAAACATAAAAATCATTGATGTTTTTAAATTCATCTAATAACCTTAATGAAAAGTGTAATTTAGAAGTCAGGATATTTACTAAAGCTTTTGTTGCTCTATCTCTCACGAACCGATGTGTAGTGGTAAAAAACCAACACAATGTTTTACATATTAAAAACAATGATTCTTCATCATAATGATTAATATCTAAGTTATTCCAAGCCCATTCAATTATCCTATCAACGGAACTTCGATTTCCATATTCATTAGATAAAAAGGTTGACCAAAAAGCATCTCTTTCTGACATTTTATGCTTTACTAGGAAGTTATGTAATCTATTCCCGTTATAAGGATGATCAGGATTGGAAGAAATCAAAAGTAAGGTATCTAAAAATTTAGGAAAATACTCATCATCTTTGATTATGTAATCATTGATATATTGGTCAGTTGATTTAGTAAAATATTTATGATCTCTCCAAATCAAACTATCCATAAATGCTTCTTTAACGGGATGAAATGTTTTAATTTGAGGGGCAAGTTCAACTAATTCAGTATTCAACTTTTCCGGTATTTGAATTGAAAGCGATTCAATTAATCCTTTATTAAACCAACAACTATCTTCATCCTTTAATAGTTCACCCAAAATACTTTCTGTTGTGAAATTAACAGTAGGGTTTTTAAAATCGAAGTGTTTTTGCAAATATGTTTTTGCCTTATAATGATCTGTAAACTTTTCATAAGATAAACTAATCCCATCTTCATATTTATTATCTCCTGCATAAAATTTGCTCTCGTGAATTATACCTTCGTGTAATAAATTTCTAAATAAGGAATCCTCATATTTTTTAAATGTTAAATATTCATCAATTATTTTTTTAGCGATCTCTCTTTTTAAATAAAAATTTTGATTTAAAACTAATTCTTCAGCAAATTTCTCAATAGACTTATTTACTAAAAAATCCTTTTCATCGAAGCCAAGAGAAACTGATAATTTTTTATTTATAGAGGATATATAAAAATCAAAAATCTGAGAAATCCCATTTAATCCTTTAGGAATTCTTGTTAAATTACTATTCACTAATGCTTCACAAAATTTTTTTAGAAAGAGAGGATTATTAAACTCTGGAATTAATAAAGGTATGCTTGGAGTTTCAATTTTATAGTACTCAAAGAAGCTTTCTGTTGCATTATAAGTATCATCAGCAAAACCATAATGATTAATTCTTAACAAAATATCTTCATCAAAGATATCAGGAATTACAACTTCCTCATAGGAAGACCTAACACTCATTATAAGTTTCAAATTCTTATGACGCTCCACTTTTTTTATTAAACCCGGAAGATATTTTTTCCAAATTAGTTTACCATCTCCTTCATTCAGAGCATCGATAAAAATAAATCCTAAGGTATTATTTGCTTCTGCGCTGGAATTTAATGCACCAAGAAACTCATCAAATGTATCACACTTTATATCCAAGAATTTAATGATTTGCATGAATGGGTCTGAATCATTGAAATGTTCACCTAATAGAATAACACTCGGTCTATTTTTTTCAATTCTCATTCTTCCGATATCACATATCAAATGAGTTTTCCCTATACCCGCCTTACCTACTATTAATAAATTATTGTAATTTGAAGCAACTGAGCAGTCAGATTCAACAAAATTTTTCAATTCGGCTAATGAAGTGTTTAATTTTTTTAGTTTATGTCTGGTATAACTGAAAATTCCTTCTCGTCGGTTTGGATCAGGGGAAGTATTGTTACGGTCATATTCATCAAGTAAAGATTCTAAATTCCAGATGAATTCACTACAAGTAAGGATTTTCTGATTTAAAGTCGGAAAAGCGTAGTAATTAATTTGAGGGTTTAGAAATTCACTTTTATAAGCTAAAATGCTGTCAATATATTTCTTTAACTCATTGTACTTTTCTTCAAATTTTAATTTTACGTCTTTATCATTTATATCTTCAAATTTTATTTTTATGTCTCCAAACAGTACTTCAAACTCTTTATATAAAAATTCAGTTCTACCAAGACCTTCAAATACTTTACTAATTTCTAACTTAATATTTAATTCAGAAGTATAACGCGGACCCGCATAAAAAAATATTTCAGCAAGTTTTTCTTCAAACCATTCTTTTGAAAAATATTCTTCATTGAACCAAAAGAATCTCCTACCTCTATGAACATCCTTACTTAATCTTTCAAATATTTGATGATTTCCCCAATATATAAACTGGACTTTCATCTTTTTACTTGAGGTCCACTTATTCCATTTGTTGACCCTTTCTTCCCATTTTTTAGCAAATGACTTCTGATTTGGTTTTCTTGCGTCAGGTTTATCCAACGGCAAACACACATAGTATCTTTGTAATTTTGGATGGGTACTTAATGCAGTCTTGACACTTTTGTCTATTTCAACCCATTGAGTTGAATTAGGAATATCTAAAAAAAATTTAGCTTGCCATCCCCATTCATCTTTATTAGGCAAAGTCCAAAAACACTCGACACCTGCATCTGGTGTTCCCTTTCTTTCAAAAACTGAGTCTTTAGGAACATTTTCTTCACAAGCAGCTAATTGGCAACAAAGTTCCTCAAAAGCTAGATTTTTTGAACTATTAAATGATCTCAAATATTTCCAACTATAATCCATAGAAATTCTCTCCTCACCCCACAACCTTCTTCACCAGCTTATCAGTTTCCTTCATCTCTTCTGCAAGATGTTTTTTTTATGCAAGTCATAGCCTGCCGAGATGGGTTGCTGTTAATTCTTTTGTGGGCTGGTTATCTTCTAAATATTTTGCTGCTTTTTTACTTAGCATATCATTTTTATTGAAAAGGTTTCTTTCATCTTTCCGGCATGCCTTACCCACCAACTCTCAGCATTTTCCGCCCAACGCGGACAAGTCCCCGCCGGCTTTTTGTGGTCAAACGGGGTGTTCCATTATTTGCATTTAAAAAATAGGCTTACCGTTCTAAAGAAGCAATTGTTAAATGTCCGGAAAAAGATTAATTATTTAATTCATTCGAGCTAATTCAAATTAATGTACAGAGATATTATAAAAACCCACCCCTTCGTCCCCTCCAATGGAGGGGATTATGTGTTTGTTTTCATTAAGGGCTGCACGCCGAGACTCCGCCGAAAGCCGCAAATGTTTCTGCGTCCCCTCCGTCGCAGTAAAAAATACTCTCATTAATTATTGTGATTCTTAACCACCCGTGTTCTGTTTCTTTATAGACTGTGCAGCATTGAGTTTCATCATCATCCAGGTCAATTACCATATTGCCTGAACCTTCAACCGTTCTATCCCCAAACCAGCCGGACCAGTGCGTATTTGATTCTATTTCTGCTTTGTAATCTGAGCAGTTGTAAATAAGAAGTGAAAATAATATTAGTAAAAGTCTGACAGCCCTTTTCATTTTTATATCCTCTTTTGTTATTCCGGACTTTACAACAGGAATGCCAGTCGCTGCATTGGTAATTTTAAGCACAAAAAAGATATTTTATTTTTTTTGTACAAAATTTTGGATAGGAATGAATAGGGAAGTAGGCAGTCGTTAGGAATTGTGAATTGTGAATTATGAATTGTGAATTAGGATTTACGCAGGACAGGTCAGAAAGATGTCATCTCCTCTCTACGGTGAATATTACTTCAGGTGGAAATTCTTTATTTTTAACTCGTAAATCTTAAATCGTAATTCGTAATTATGCAGATTATCTCTATCATCGGTCTTGGTCTTATCGGCGGTTCTCTGGCAAAAGCTCTGAGAAACTCGGGCAAACAGTTTGAAATAAAAGGATTCGATAAAGAGACTGTTCTTGAAGAAGCGTTTAATCAAAAAATAATAGACAGTAAGATTAATTCTCCCGAAGAAGGTCTCGGTTCAGATGTAATCTTCCTTTGCCTTCCAACAGATTTATCACTTGAGTATTTTAAGAAATTAGCTCCTCAGCTTAAGAAAGGAACAATAATCTCCGATGTATGCGGCGTTAAAGGCATATTTGAAGATGAATGGAAGAAAATAGTAAGTGCAGGTTTTTACGTTGGCGGGCACCCGATGACAGGAAAGGAAAGAGGAGGAATCGAGAATTCTGATCCTTTGCTGTTTGAAAACTCTTTATATCTCTTATCTGAAAAAGGAAATAGTTTTCCCGGTATAAACCAATTCACAGATTTGATAAAGCTTCTTGGTTCCAGGATAAGATTTATCGATCCTTATATTCACGATAAAGTAATAGCTTATGTCAGTCATCTTCCGCAGGTGCTTGCTGTAAGTCTTGTAAATTCTCTTGGTAATGAAAAAAATGATTATTTGGATTTTGCTGCAGGAGGTTTCAGGGATATGACAAGAGTTGCATCGAGCGATTTCGAAATCTGGGAATCGATATTCCGGTATAATAAAAATGAAATCGTATCTTCTATTGAGAACCTGATCTCACGGCTGAAGTCTGTTAAAGATTCCATCAGTAAAAGCGATATTAATTTTTTAAGAAAAGAATTTGAATCATCAAAGAAAAAAAGAGAAACCATCCCATCCAACATTAAAGGTTTTCTCAATCCCGTTTATGATGTTTTTATCTATGCCGAAGATAAACCGGGTTCTTTATTCAGAATGACTGAAGTATTATACAAAAACTCTGTTAACATTAAAGACATTGAACTGTTGAAAATACGGGAGGGAACAGGCGGTACTTTCAGGTTATCTTTTGAGACATATGAAAGCGCGGAGAAAGCAAAAAAACTGTTAGTTAATTCGGGCTTCCGGTTGGCTTGAGTGATCTGTCATTCATTGGTCATCAGTCATTAGTCATTGGTCATTTGTCATCAGTCATCGTTATTGATAGTCATTTGTTACACGGTCTTTACTTATTTTTAAAGAGTATTGAACTTACACTTTAACTTAAACTTAAACTCAGGGTGCAACACTTTCTGCTTTTAACTTAACTTCAAAAAAGTTTAACTTTCTTCTGTAAAAAAATCATTTTTATAATAATAAGATCTTTAGTTTTGAAGTATATAATCATTATTTGCATAGTTATAACATCATTCAGTTATTCCCAGTCAGGTGGAGTAGAAGTTACCAGAACATATTATCCTAACGGAGCCCTTAAAGTGGAGGGAGAATATTGGAGCGGGCAGTTGCATGGTAATTATAAAGAATATTATCCCAACGGGCGGCTTTGGAAAGAATGGCATTTTTTCCAGGGAAAGGAAGACGGGATATCCACCTGGTATTTTGAAGACGGAATAAAAAGCATCGAGTGGAATTACAGGAACGGGGAGAAGGAAGGCACATCAAAATGGTATTATGAAACCGGTGAGCTTTGGGCAGAACAAAATTACTATAACGGTGTTCTCGATAGAACTACTTATACATACTATAAAACCGGCGAACTGCAGGGAGAATGGCTGTTTGATAATGGAGTTCTTCAGGGAATATCGAAAACTTATTACAAATCGGGAGCCGTGGAGGTGGAACGAAGATTTCTCAGCGGCAAAATGCAGGGAGTAACGCGTGTTTTCCACGAAGTCGGCGGAGTAGCTCTTGAAGCATATTATATCGATGACAAGCTCGAGGGTGAAGTCAAAATTTATGATACAGGTGAAAGTGTAAGAGTAAAAGATAATTATGTTAATGGTGAATTGATAAATCGTGTAAGGTACGATGTAATGGGTAAACTGGAATCAGAAGAGAGAACAGATAAAGTTTATTTTAATAATGGCTCTCTTAAAGATGAGATTTTTATCAAGAATGGTAAAAGGGAAAACTCGACAAAAATTTATTACCCCAGTGGATACCTGATGGAAGAGTGGTTTTATACTAACGATACTTTGCAGGGGCGGTCTTACTCATATTATGAGGGGGGAGTTGTAAAATCTTCAATGGATTTTATGAACGGGATACAATTTGGAATGACAAGAAATTACTATGAGAACGGTATGATTATGTCTGAAATAAGTTATGAAAATAATGTAAAGAACGGCATAGCTTTAACTTATTATGATAACGGTGTAATCAAGTCTTCTTTTCATTACTCGAATGACACTGTCCAGGGACCATCCAAAACATTTTATAATATAGGTTTGCTGCAGTCAGAAGAGTACTATGACGGAAGTAAATTAAATGGAAAGCGAAAAGAATATTATACAAATGGTGCTGTAAAAGAGGAACAAAATTATGTTTATGGTGTTCCTGATGGTTGGGCAAGATCATATTTTAGAAACGGCAAGTTGAATAAGGAAGAGTTTTACCAGGATGGTAAAATTCAAAGGTCAAAAGAATATGATTCGACAGGTGTACTTGTTTCAACTTTTGGTTACAAATAATCAAATCAATTATGAAACATAAAAACAAAAAATTTAAAATCGGGCTTATACAGATTGCTCTCAGCAAGGATACTGATAAAAACCTGCAGAAAGCAATTAACTGGATTTCCAAAGCAGCGAGGAAAGGTGCACAGGTAATTTGCCTTCCTGAACTTTTCCGTTCGCAGTATTTCTGTCAAAGTGAAAACATAGATTACTTTGAACTTGCCGAAACCATTCCCGGTTCTTCAACCGAAGCCATTTCAAAAGTTGCAAAGCAAAATAAAGTTGTAGTAATAGTTCCTGTTTTTGAAAAGAGAGCCCTGGGTGTTTACCATAACTCGCTTGCTGTAATAGATACTAAAGGAAAAATAGCCGGTATTTACAGAAAGATGCACATTCCTGATGATCCATCTTACTATGAAAAATTTTATTTCACCCCGGGAGACCTTGGTTATAAATCTTTTGATACTGAGTATGGAAATATCGGCACTTTAATTTGCTGGGATCAATGGTATCCCGAAGGTGCAAGATTAACAGCTTTACAAGGTGCAGCAATTCTTTTTTATCCTACTGCAATTGGCTGGCATCCTCGTGAAAAGAAAGAACACGGTAAAAATCAATTTGAATCCTGGCAGACAATTCAGAGAAGTCACGCAATTGCAAATGGGGTCTATGTTGCAGCAGTTAACCGGGTTGGATTAGAGAAGGAAAATTCTAAATCAACCGGAATAGAATTCTGGGGCTCATCATTTGTAGCTGACCCGCAGGGAGTAGTTATTGCCCAGGCTTCTTCGAATAAAGAAGAGATTATTATGGCTGAGGTTGATCTGAATCGTATAGAGT
>Ga0154475_1077_pt1 | contig 28325 bp, 20 predicted proteins | sample RifGroC2_FD_115954 | JGI IMG/M metagenome (GOLD analysis project Ga0154475, IMG submission 115954) | Ignavibacteria bacterium GWC2_36_12 | reverse complement strand
TGAATTTCCCACTCTTTAATTAGATCTTCAAGTTCTTTTTTTACTTTGTTGAATTCCGTATTCTTGTCTCGCATCAATTCAGGATTATGATATAAATCGGTATTTAAGAGTTCAGCCTCAAGCTCTTTCTTTTTGTTTTCAAGCTCTTCAATTTTAGTTTCAAACATTTTAATTTTTTTAATATGATCTTTTGTAGCTTCGTACTTTCTCTGTCTTAATTCAGCTTCGATTCTTTTCTGATCTTTCCTGGAAACATTTACAGAATCTTTAATGTTCCTTTTAACAGTTTGTTCATCCTCCTGAAGCTCCTGTCTCTTTGTAAGGAAATAATCAATTCCATCCGGGAAGAGATTTAGCTTACCTTTTCTTATATATGCTACCTCATTAACTATTGGTCTTAGAAAATCAATATCGTGTGAAACGAGAATTAGAGAACCGGAAAAATTGTACAGAGCTTTTTGTAAAACCATCTTGGATGAATAATCGAGATGATTTGTCGGTTCATCTAAAATAATAAGGTTTGATTGCGCGAGAAAAATTTTAGCAAGTGCTACCCTGTTTTTCTCTCCTCCCGAGAGAACGCCTGCTTTTTTAAAAACATCATCCCCTGAAAAAAGAAAAGATCCCAGAAGATTTCTTAAGTAAACAGGATTTTTGTCTGGGGCAATCTCTTCGAGCGTTTCTACAAGATCCAATTCAGGATTGAGAGTATCGGCAATATCCTGTGAAAAGTAAGAGATTACAGTGTTATGTCCTATTTTCCTTTCACCCGAATCAATCTCAGTTTTTCCGGCAAGAATTTTAGCAAGTGTGGATTTCCCGGCTCCGTTTGGTCCTACAAAAGCTATTTTATCTCCCCTTGCTACCTCAAAATTCAGATTGGTAAAAACATTATTCTCATTAAATGATTTGGAAACATTTATCAGCTCTATGTTTATTTTTCCACTTGAAGGCGCTTCCGGGAAATTTATTTTTATTTTCCCGGTTTCCTCCGGCAGTGAAACCAGTTCAATCTTCTCTAATTGTTTAATCCTGCTTTGAACCTGTTTTGCTTTAGTAGCTTTGTAACGGAATCTTTCAATAAATCTCTCTGTTTCTTTTATTTTTTTCTGTTGTTGTTCATACTGTTCTGCAAGAAGTTTATCTCTTTCTTCTTTGTATTGCATGTAAGCGGCATAATTTCCCTTAAATGTGTTGAATTTACCGAGATAAATTTCCAGAGTTTTGTTTGTTATTTCATCTACGAAGTGCGTATCGTGAGAGACGATAAACAAAGCTCCTTTATAACTTTTAAGAAAATCTATCAGCCACTCGAGTGAATCAAGATCGAGGTGATTGGTTGGCTCGTCTAACAGAAGGATATCATTTTGTGAAACAAGAATTTTTGCCAATGCAATTCTCATCTGCCAGCCGCCGGAGAATTCATCAGTCAACCTGTAAAAATCATTTTCAGTAAAGCCGAGACCGGTAAGAATTTTTTGCACTTTTGCATCAGCGCTGTAAGAATCGAGTTCTTCAAGACGGTGATGGACTTCCCCCAGTTGACTTATGTAGTCTAACTTTTCTTCTTCAGTTAATGTTGTTTGAGAAAGGCTATCCGATAGTTCTTCTTCTTTATTTCTTAATGTGATAATATCGGTTAAAGCTTTTGTTACTTCGTCTAATAGTTTTTCCCCTTTATGAGTAACATTCTCCTGTGGTAAATAACCAATGCTGACATTTTTTTGTTTAAATATTTTCCCGGTTTCCGGCTGTATTTCACCGGAAATTATTTTTAAGAGAGATGATTTCCCTGTACCGTTTGCACCTACAAGAGAAAATCTATCGCCGGCATTTATTTTAAAGTTTAAATCTTTGTAAAGATATTTACCGCCGAACTGAAGGGAGATATTTGAAAGGAGAATCATTCAAGAAAATATCTTTTAATCTTCTCTTAGCACAGCAATTTTACTTGTTGCCACGCTGTTTCCTTCCTTATCGAAAGCGATTATGAAGTAGATGCCGCTTGCTACCAACTCTCCGAAATCATCTGTCCCGTCCCAAATGGCTATTCGTCCTCCCGGAGAAGAAAATTCTTTTACCAGTTTTCCGCTTATAGTTAAAATCTTAATATCAGTATCTCTTATCAGCCCGTCTATTGTAACAAGGTTATCATTTTTATTTAATAAGAGGGGATTGGGATAAACAAAAAGTTCCTCAAAAGCTTCTTTAGGTTTAACTGAAGTAGTTATGAAAGAAGTTAATCCTCTATCCGTTCCGATATATACAGTACCCGAATTTTCATCTATAGCAATACTTGTAATCTGGTCGGAAGGTAACGGGCTATTGGTTGTATTTAAAGTTGCAAGCAGGCTTGTGCCGTCGGAATTAATCAGGATTAGTCCCTGGTTTGTTCCAATCCATTTTTGGTTTAAAGGATCTACAGCAATTGCGGTAACGGTTTGTTGCCTCAGGGAAAAGACAGAACTAATTCTTAATGATTGAGAACTACCTGACAAAACCGAATTGATATTAGTAATAATGTTTACACCCAAACTGGTTCCAACCCATAAGTCTCCTCGCCTGTCAACAGAAATGCTGGATATAAAGTTATCATTAATTCCGGAAGAGTTATCTAATAATCCTGAAACATCGTCCTGGGTGCTTTCTATATCATCTCCTTCGTTAAAATAGTATAAGCCCTGTTTAGCACCTTGAGAACAAAACCATTTAGTATTGTACTGGTCTATTACCAGATTGAAGTATCTGTCAATGTATTGACTTCCGCTCGGAGGAACAGAGAAATGATTCCACTGCTGCTGAGAATTTTGCATGCTTAAGATTTTACGGTCTATAGCTCCGTAGTTTAATACCCAGAGATTATTCTTTGAATCTTTAGCGAAGCCATCAACAACCAAAAAATCCGCATTAACATTTATTCCCTGCATGCCTGTATTTTCTCCGTTATAATTTGTAATACTGCCATCAGGGGATATTGTTATAAATCCATTACCCCAGTTTCCTAAATAAATTGTATTATCAGGAGAAATATAAACTGTGTGATAGGCATTTGTTGGAAGTTGCGGTGTATTTGAACGGTTAAAATTATACCAGTTAGTACCATCAAACTTATAATACCCTACTCCGGAAACATCTGTACCGCTCGCTGACCATAATATTCCGTTCCCATCTACAGCCATATCAGGAAAAAGATTTGCATTGGGACCATTTGGATATATAAAAGAGTTATCGCTTAATTTTAAAATACCGTTATTTGTTCCAATAAGTATCTCCTCGGAAGACGAGTAATCAATTGTGTAAAAATTATTACCAGGTGTGGAAAAAAGCGGAGTTAAAGTATTGTCATAGTACAAAAAAACATCTTTGTTATCAGAGATTATAAGAAGAGAATCACCTTTAGGAATTATATCATTAACAAATTTGTTGTTAAGTTCAGGGATATAACTTAACCAGTTATTCCCATCAAAAAATGCCAATCCTCCTGCAGTTGCAGCAAGAATAGTATCTTTAAAAGAAACAATCTTTCTAACATTATTCGAAGGTAACCCATTCGAAGCCCGGTAAACATTCCACGATTCAGGGGCTGATAAATTAGTAGCTCCGGCTTTTTGTATTGCCGCTCCCTGGTCTGTGCTCGTGTATAAAAGAGAAGTTTTTAATGCACTATTTACTCTGCTGTTTGAAGGAAAGTCTCCAAACTTGAAAAAAGTATCGAAGAAGAAATAATTATTGGCATTGATAAGAGAAATACCAAAATCGGTAGAAACCATTATTGTGTCTCCGCTTGAGGAAAGCTCATTAATTCTTTTGGAGCTCTTATCGGAATTAAAAATATCCAATATTGTTTTAAAGCTTTTCGTTTCAGGATTGTAAACGTCTATTATACCGCTATTGCTTCCAAACCATATTTTCCCTGAATTATCAATAGTAACGGCTGTGAGTGATACTCCATTTAACCCGTCGGTTTTCAGAAATGTCTTGAAAGAATTGTTTGAAATATCATATAAAAATCCTCCTCCGTCTGTGGCACTCCAAATCGCATTACCTGAAACAACGATATTCGCTATGACTTTCATATCTGTATAATTATGCCAATCGGAAAATTGCTGGGTAAGTGAAAGTGATGAAAATAAAGTTATAAATAAGATAATCTTCAGAAGCATTTTTTTATTTCCCTCAGATATTGAACAAATGAATACTCAGTATAAATTATCTTATTCGAACCTTACTTATTATTTTTTACAACAAATAAATTTAAGATTTTTTTTGTTACCAGAAAGTACAAAATTCGGGACGGGATTAACTCCCGATTTTTTTCATCAGGCTTGCCATTTCAATAGCTGTATTAGCCGCTTCCCAGCCCTTGTTATTTTCTCTTTCAACTGATCTTTCTTTAGCCTGGCTTTCATCATAGGTTGTAAGTACACCAAATATTACCGGTACCCCGTATTTTAGCCCAACTTGTAATATGCCGTCTGTAACAGCTTTTGAAACATATTCAAAGTGGGCAGTCTCACCTTTAATAACTGCACCCAGGCAGATGATTGCATCATATTTATTTTGGGAAGCTAACTTTTCAGCAACGAGCGGTATTTCAAATGCTCCTGGTACTTTGATTACGGGGATGTTATTTTCATTATATCCACTCTCTTTTAGGCAGTTTAAAGCTCCCGACAGAAGCCCATCACAAATCTCTTCATTAAAACGGCTTTGTATAATAGCAAAGTTAAAATTCTTATCCTTTTTATTTCCTTCAATGATATTCATCTCTTACAGGTTTTATTAAGAATTATGCAGAGAATTTTAGTAATCTTTTACGCATGGCATCTATGATGGATGAATTCGTATAGTATTGTCCTAAATTAGAGTCATCTTCTCTCTTTCCACCGTGATAATCCGAGCCACCACTCTCCAAAAGGAAATAAGAGTTTACAACTCCTTTGTAGAACCTTTGTTGTTGTGCCGAATGAGAAGGATGTATTACTTCAATTCCATCCACACCTGATTCTATTAAATCTTTCAACACACTTTCCTGGAGATTCCCCGGATGAGCTATGAAAGACAATCCGCTCGCATCACTTATAATTCTGAATGCACTTTGCGGTGAAAGATGGACTTTCTTCTCATGAGCGGGGGAACCGTTTCCAATAAATTTATTAAATGCTTCGAAGTAGGAGGAGACTATACCCTTTTCAAGCATTACCTGAGCAATATGAGGGCGTCCAACAGCCGAGTTTTTAGCTTTGTTGAGTACATCTTCCAGTGTAATATTAAAACCAAGATTTCTGAGTTTATTTACAATTCTCCCTGCACGTTTAATTCTTTCTTCTCTGAAAAAATTAAGATAATGTTCCAGTTCCTGATTTTCAGTATCAAAGAAATAACCGAGAATATGAATTTCACGATTACCGATTTCAGAACTTATTTCAACCCCGGGAATTATTTCTACTCCCAACTCTTTCCCGATTTTTACAGCTTCTTTAACGCCATTAATATTATCATGATCAGTTATACTTAGAACATCTATTCCGGCATTTTTAACTTTTTGTATTAATTCACGGGGAGTGTTGGCTCCATCAGAATGCGTTGTATGGGTATGTAAATCTACTTTCCCGTTCATATTAAATATTAGTTGAATAGCTCTTTGAATTTTTCATAATTCAATATTCTTAATCTTGAACCTTCTAGTTCAACCAATCCTTTTTTGGCAAAAGTGTGAAGGGTTCTCGATATAGTTTCTCTTGAGGTGCCCGCCATGCTGGCAAGGTCGTGCTGGAACGGAAGCCTTTCAATTTCCATAGCTCCCTGTTTTATTTTTCCAATGTCATCTGCAAGTTGAAGAATAACTGTAGCTACCTTTCCTTCTGCATCTTTAAGAGAAAGAGATTTTAACTTTATATCTGCTGCCCGTAGTTTCCTTGCTAACTCAATTAGAAGAGCAATGGAAATATCGGGATCGGAGTGAAGGAGATTAATAAATTCATTCCTCTGTATAATAAGCAGTTCTGAATCTTCCATTGCCGTAACAGTAGCCGAGCGTGACGTGCCGTCGAGAATAGACATCTCACCAAAGAAATCTGATTTATTAAGAATTGTTAATATCACTTCTTTACCATCATCGCTGACGCGTGAAAGTTTAACCTTTCCAAGTATAACGACAAAAAAAGCCGAACCAGTTTCATGTTCAAAAAGTATAACAGAATCTTTATTAAAATTTTTTCTGGTACCTAACTTTGAAATTTGCCCCAGTTTATCATCGCTAAGTTGTGAAAAAATAGGTATTTGCCTTAAAAAATCATCCTTTTCATTCATTATTTAGTCCTCAAATTATTTTTGGGCGGAGCAATATAGTTTGGTAGAGTTCCAAAGTCAACCAGAACTGTTAACTGTGATGTGCCGTGCTTAATAGAACATTATTTTGAAATAACCGAATTGTTTTTTTCTGTACATTTTAAATTAAACAATACAAGCTTATAGTCTCTAATTACGTTGCTTTTTGGCTGCCTTGTCTATATTTTTAACCTTCTAAAAAATTCATCAACCGGAGATTTAATATTATGGCAATGATGGCGAGGATGAGGAGTTTAGCTCCAGCTTTTATTCTTTCTATAGGTGTTATTTTTGTTCTTTTTATGGTCATTTCAGACTCAAATGTTATGGAAGCTTTAGGCGGAAGAACTAATGATGTCGGGTCCATCAATGGGGACAATATAGGTTACCAGGAATTTGTAAATGCTGTTGACAGGCAACTGGAAAATATGAAATCGCAGTCAGGTGAAGATACTGATGCAGAAAAAATACCGCAGGTACGTGAAGAAGTCTGGAATTCTATAATAAGCCAAAAACTTGTCGAGCAGGAAATCGAAAAGTTTGGAATTACCGTTTCCGATGACGAAATAAGAGATATCATCCTTGGAGATAATCCCCCAGAATTTCTGAAGCAGAATTTCATTGACTCTACAGGGAGATTTAACCGCCAGCTGTATGAATCCGCTCTTTTTGACCCTCGTAACAAAGGACCTTTGTTTCAAGCGGAAGAGTATGTTAGGCAGTTACGACTGAATGAGAAATTACAAAGTTTATTATTTGCTTCAATTACTGTTAGTGATGCGGATTTAAAAAGAAAATATATAGACCAAAATATAAACATGGATGTTGAATATGCCTTGGTAGAACTAAGTCTTTTTCCTGATTCGACAATCAAAGTTGCAGAGGATGATTTAAGAACATACTACAATGAAAATCTTGATAAATATAAAATATTAGCACAAAGGAAACTTAAATATGTTTTGTTTCCAGAATTCCCTTCTGACAATGATTCTTTAAATGTTAAAAAAATTCTTGAGACAGTAGCTTCTAATATTAAATCCGATACGGCAAGTTTTAAATCATACGTAGATATATATTCTACTCAACCTTACAAAAAAGATACACTCTCTATCTCAGCTTTTTCCGAAGAAGCTGCAGAAGAAATATTAAAATCCACCCCAGGCTCCGTAATAGGACCTGTTGCAACACGGGAAGGATATGCGGTTTACAATCTTGTAACAACCATTCCTTCTAAAGAGACATTTGCACATGCTTCACATATTTTGATTGGACAAAGTGGCAGCGATAGTGCTGATTATAAGGAAGCAATGAAGTTATATAATGAGCTTATTGCAGGTGCCGACTTTAAAAAGACTGCAATGGAAAAATCCAAAGATCCGGGAAGCGCACAAAAGGGAGGCGACCTCGGCTGGTTTGGCAAAGGAGCTATGGTTAAAGAATTTGAGGATGCAGTATTTAAGGGAAATGTTGGTACAATTCAAAAACCTGTTAAAACAAATTATGGTTATCACATAATTAAAGTAACAGGTAAAACGGATAAAAAGTTTGTTGTTGAAATGATTATTAATCCTGTTACAATTTCTGCTTCTACTAAGGATGCAATTTATAGTAAAGCTAAAGATTTTTCTTACATAGCTGATAAGAATGATTTTGAAAAAGAAGCTGGGTTAATGAATTACAAAGTGCAGGAAACCTCTCCTTTTGTTGAGGATGTATATTCCGTCCCCGGCTTGGGAGTCAACAAATGGATAGTTCAGTTTGCTTTTGATAACAGTGCAAATACAGTAAGTGATGTTTTTAAAGTTTCATCCGGATACGTTGTAGTAATGGTTTCTGAAGTAATAAAAGAAGGAGTTAAACCATTCGATGAAGTTAAGAACCTGATTAAAACAGCGGTAATAAGAGAGATAAAGTATAAAAAAGCAAAAAATCTTGCAGATGGAATCACGAAAAAAATAAATAACGATATCAATAAAGCTGCTGAAATAGATAGTAGAATCAAACCGAACAAAACCGGCAAATTTATTGCAGCTCCAGGTTATGTTCCGAATATTGGACGAGATTTTGCTTTCATAGAAAAAGCTCAGAGACTCGAGTTGAACAAAATATCAGAACCGGTAAAAGGACTCAGGGGCTATTATTTAATGAAAGTTGTTGAGAGAACGAAGTTCGATTCATCAGCTTATGCCATTCAAAGAAACACAATCCTGGCTCAATTGATCAGTGAAAAAAGGAATACCTATTTTAATCAATGGATCGCGATGGCGAAAGAGGAGGCTGAAATAGTAGATAACAGGCACATGTTTTTTGAGCAATAAAAATTAACTATATAAGAAACCGTCCCCAAAAATTATTATCAGGTAATTTTTGGGGATTTTCTTTTTAAAAAGAAATCTTAAAATTGTCGGTCTAATATTACAAAAAAAGTATGAGTAAGCTTTTGAAATTTTGTGTATTGTTACTCTTTGTTTTTAGTTCTTTTACCATTGCACAATTTAATGGAAATAGATTTAGTGTCGGTCTTAACGGAGTTTATACCACAACCGCAAGAGTTTATTTAAACCCCAATTCCTCGGACGTTACTTTGCGAAACCAATATTTTCTTCTTGAAGATATTTTGAATCCTGCTCTCGATATTCGTTACAGGTTGGCTGATCTCTTAATTATCGGTTTAAATATTGAGAAAATGAAAAAAACAGGAGCGGGACCGAATTTGAGAGTGTTATTGGGTACATCTGTAGCCATAATAAATATAGAAGACGGGTTTAATTTAATACCTGTTGAATTAACGCTTTATTACATACTTCCTTTTTCGACCGAGAAATTTAAGTTTCTTATGGGCGGTGGCGGAGGTTACTATATTGGGGAACATATTAGAAAATTCGGAGATGCGGATATCGAGAACGTCGAAAGGAAAGCTGCTTACGGTATACAGGTATCTATATCAATGGAATATCTTATCAAAACAAATGTTGCAATACGCACTGAGATGAAATTCAGAGATCCACAGTTTAACCTGAAAAGCAGATATACAAAGGATACTATAAACTATCAGGGGTCAGCAGTACGGCTTTCACAGGAACTTTTTGATTCGAAAATTAATGTGGATGGTGTTACTTTTGTAGTTGGAGCAGCGATAAACTTCTAACAAATAGAGCATTTCCAGGTTTATTTTTATCTTCCAAACGTTTAATTTTCTCAAAGCTTTTAATTCGATGAAGAACACTATTTATCTTACAGGTTTTATGGGTTCAGGAAAGAGTACTATAGGGCCAATTTTGGCAAATACTCTCGGCTGGGATTTCTTCGATCTTGATAAGATAATTGAGAATAAAACTGAAAAGAAGATAAGAGAAATTTTCGAGCAGCACGGTGAAAGCTATTTCCGGAAATTAGAAACAGATACTCTTAAAGAGATTTCCGGCTCCAATAATGTTGTTGTTTCATTAGGTGGTGGAACTGTAGCCAACGAAGAAAATCTTGAGGTATTAAAAAAAACGGGAAAAATAATATATCTGAAGGTTTCGCTTGAGACTGTCTACAAGAGACTCAGGTATAAGAAAGACAGACCCGCTCTTACAAAAAGCGACTCTGAAAATATAAGCAGGGAAGAGATGGTTGACAGAATAAATAAATTGATGAACAAAAGAGCAAAATATTACGAACAAGCCGACTATATAATAGATACTGACAGCGGTTCAATAGGGAAAACTATTGATAAAATTGTAAAAATAATTTCTCAAACATGATTTAAATAAAACAAGAGAAAAGATTGAAGAAGATAAACGTTTCTGTTAAAGAAAAAACTTATCCTGTGTTTATAGGGAATTCAATTTTAGATTTGCTGCCAAACCTAATAAATGACATGGGGTTAAATAAAAACCTGTTTGTAGTTGCCGATGAAAATGTTTTGGAACTTTACAAAGAAGACATAAATGATGCTTTTGCAGGTTACAGCCCTAAAATCTATTTTCATAAACTTAAGTCAGGTGAAAGCACAAAATCTTTTGATCATCTTGCTCGTATTTTTTCTTCATTGATTGAAGAAAAATTTGGAAGAGATACTCTGCTTGTTGCTATAGGAGGAGGTGTAACAGGGGATTTGGCAGGATACGCTGCTGCGGGATATATGAGAGGCATCCAGTTAGTTCATATTCCTACTACAATTATTTCAGCCTGCGATAGCTCGATAGGTGGGAAAACAGGAATAAATTTTAACAGGCTAAAAAACATAATCGGAGCTTTTTATCAGCCTGAGCTTGTTCTAATCGATACAAAATTTTTGAGAAGTCTTCCGGTAGAGGAAATTAATTCCGGTGTTGGAGAACTGGTTAAGTATGCCTTCCTAACGAACCGGAATTTTTACAATTATATCAGTCAAAATTTTGAAAAAATATATTCATTCGACACGAATGTTTTGAATAAACTGATTTATGAATCTGTTTTATTTAAGGGCTCTGTTGTTACAAAAGATGAAAAAGAAAGCGGCTTAAGGAAAATATTAAACTTTGGTCATACTTTCGCTCATGCATTTGAAAGCCAGGCTAATTTAAAATTAAAACATGGAGAAGCTGTTATTGCAGGAATTATTTCTGCTTTACATCTTTCTAATAAAACCGGTTTGCTTTCCAATCAGAATTTGGAGGGATTAATAAAATTACCGCTTAAGGTTAAACTACCGGATGGTTTTTTAACAAAAGACTTTAATTCGATTTATAATTTTATGAGCGGAGATAAAAAAAACAGGGGTGGACAAATCCGGTTTATTTTATTGTCGGATATTGGAAAGATAATTACCGATATCGAAGTGACAAAAAATGATATCATTTATGCAATTGAGAAAACTCATAGGACAATAAAGAATTCAGATTAATTTATTTAAAACAAAACTGCCGGATTAAGGGGATAATCCGACAGTTTCGTGTGTCATCTTCAGGAGGTGCTATGCTAAAACTTTTTCTATTAAGTGCTTGACAATTTGCATGCCATAAGTAATTACTTTTCTTTTTCAATTACTGATACAGATAACCCACTAAATGTTTTTCAACTAATTTCTTTTTGGTTTTCTTCACTTTAAAAGAGGAAAACTGTCGAGTTGTGAGGGCAATAACTCGACAGTTTGTGTGTCATTTTGGAGGGTGCTATGCTTAAAACTATTTTCTACTCTGCTTTTATTTTATCTAATAAGGTGCCAGCTATTTATTTCTCAAACCCTAAATACGAAGAATATCGGAAGTTATTAGTAGTAAATAGTTCAAAGTATGTAACTTATTTACCGGAAGTATTTACGATTTGTGTTTATTATTGAAGAAAGAATAGGAAGTTAAAATGATCAGCCTTTTCTTAAAATAATCTTAAAAGTAGCACCCTCACCTGGAATGGAATTCTTTACAAAGATTTTCCCCCTGTGATAACCTTCAATGATTCTTTTTGACAGACTTAAACCAAGACCCCAGCCCCTTCTTTTTGTACTGTACCCCGGTCGGAATACGTCTTTTCTTCTTTTCATTTCAATGCCCTTGCCGTTATCGGAAACATCAATTTCAACAGTATTAAAACTTTGAGATACAACAATATTAATCTTTCCATCTTTAGGCCCGATAGCGTCGAGAGCATTTTTTACAAGATTTTCTATCACCCATTCAAAAAGTTCTGAGTTTAGCTCCGCAGAGGCATCCCGATCTCCTTCGATATTAAGTTCAACACTTTTCCCTGTCTGCGGCAGTCTTCTGTAGAAATATTCTGTTACTTTTTTTATTTCGTCAAATACAATTTTCTTTTTAAGTTCCGGTGTTGAACCAATTTTTGAAAACCTGTAGGTGATTTTATTTAACTTTTCAACATCGTTGGTAATCTCTTCGGTAATGTCCAATACTTTATCAGGATCTTTATAATGGATCTTCAGCATTTCCAACCATCCCATAAGACTTGAAATAGGGGTGCCAAATTGATGAGCAGTCTCTTTAGCCATTCCAACCCAAATATTACTTTGTTCGCTCCTTTTTATATTGCTGAAACCTATGTAACCAAGTATGACAAACAGAGTCGCAATAATTATTTGTAAATAAGGGTAGAATTTAAGTTGTGTAATTAAGTCGGAATCCCCATAATGAATTTTAGTTAATACAAGAGTATCTTCGTACGTAACAGATATTGGATTATGCTGATTATCCATTTCTATAATCATATTGCCGAAAAGCACTTCCAATTCTTTTCTTGATAGAGTTGTATCGTAAATTATATTGCGTATATCTGTTCTACTCTCAAGGTTTACTTTATTATCGGGATCGGTAAGAATAAGCGGGAAGTCTATAGGCTTTATTATATTATCAAAGAGAAATGTAATATCGACATCCATAGAAGAAGTATTTGCCACATATTCTATTCCTTTAGCATACAATTCAACTATCTGCCTTTCCTTTTCCTGTAATTTCTGTATCAGATTCTGAGTGTAGTATAATGTGGCTACTGCAATAAAAATTGCAATAATTAATAGGGTAATTTTTATATTAAGAGAGGCCGGACCTCCGGACATTTTCATCTTATATCAACTCGCTTGAATTAAAAAATTCATTGTAACGATTTAATTAACATTCTTTTTTTAGATGAAAAAATCCAGTCAATATTTCGACTTTAAAGAGTAGGTCGGATTTTTAATTCACAAAAAAAGTCTGGTTGCGCTTAGGACCAACGGACACAATATCAATTTTAATTCCTGCCGAGTCAGAAATAAAGTTCAGATATTCTTTGGTTTTCTCTGGAAGTTCTGAAAAATTTCCGCAATTTGAGATATCAACCTTCCAACCCTGTAAAGTTTTGTAAATAGGTTTAACGTTGGAAAGCCTGTCAACATCAGTTGGAAATGTCTTCAAGGTCTTTCCATTTATAGAGTAGCCGGTGCAGACTTTTATTTTATCCATTTTACTTAATACATCTAACTTGGTAATTGCAACCGAATTGATTCCGTTTATCATAACCGAGTAGCGTACAAGAAAAGCATCGAACCAGCCGCATCTTCTCGGTCTGCCGGTTGTGGCTCCGTATTCGGCACCAGTTTCTCTAAGTTTATTTCCGTCTTCATCCAGCAGTTCAGAAGGGAAAGGACCATTGCCGACACGTGTTGTGTATGCTTTAACAATTCCAATAACATCGGTTATTTTATTAGGAGGAATTCCCGTTCCAGTACAAGCACCACCGGAAGTTGGGCTGGATGATGTTACAAAGGGATATGTTCCGAAATCTACATCCAGCAAAGCACCCTGGGCCCCTTCAAGCAATATTGATTTTCCTTCTGAAATTGACTGATTGAGAAAAGAAGGTACATCTTTAATGTATTTGTCAATTGTTTTATCAAACTCCAGGTATTGCTTTATTATTTCTTCAACATCCAGTTCCTCGTGTTCATAAACTTTCTTAAGAAGATTATTTTTTTCTTCCAGGTTTTTCCTGATTTTTTCTTCGAGAGATTTTCTATTTAACAGATCAACTATTTTTATCCCTTTGCGTGCGTACTTATCGATATAGCAAGGACCAATACCTCTGCCGGTTGTTCCAATTTTATTCTCCCCGCTTTCACTGATCGTATCGAGAAGCTTATGGTAGGGCATTATAAGATGAGCATTTTGACTTATAAATAACCTGCCGTCAACTTTAATATTGTTTTTTTCAAGCAATGTTATTTCTTCAAGCAAGGCAGTAGGATCGATTACAACGCCATTCCCGATTACACAAATAACATTTTCCCTGAGGATGCCGGATGGTATCAAATGCAAAATATATTGCCTGTCAGCAATAACAACTGTGTGTCCTGCATTTGCCCCTCCCTGGTATCTTGTAACAATATCATATTTTTCGCTCAAGAGGTCTACAATTTTGCCTTTACCTTCGTCCCCCCACTGGCTTCCAACTAACACTGTAACTTTCATTATTTTTATTAAGAAATGTGATTAGAAGTTTTTGGACAAAATAAAAACTCCGAATTCATTTAATCCGGAGTTTTCATTTACTGAATTAAAAATTTTCATATTACTTTGGAAAGCTGTTTACAGCCTCTTCAACCGATTCGTAAGATTCAAAAATAGTAATTAGCTTAGTTATAATAAGCAGGCTTTCAATTTTTTCACTTACGCGTGCAAGCTTTAAACTACCGTTAGCTTTTTTCATAGTTGTAAGTCCGCCAATCAGCATACCCAGCCCGGAGCTGTTCATAAACTTAACGTCGCTCAAATCAACGATCACATTAAGCTTACCACCGTCCACCAATTTGTGTAATAAATCATTGAATTCTTTAGTATCGTCGCCGCCCATCACATTTCCTTTTAATTCAATGACTACAGCGCCGTATTTTTCCGTGGTTTTTATTTTCATAACAACTCCTAAATTTCGTGGTCAATTTAAGTAGATGCCGAAATTAAAGCAAGTTTCTGTTATTATGAATTGATGTTGTTTTATATTGTCCATAGTCAATATTTTTGTGGAACAAAACTACAAGGAATTCGTCTAAAAAATGAGTTTAAAAAGAAAAAAGAAAGTGTTGCAACCATCTCCAAGAATTCTTGAAATAGATGACGATTTTTCTTTGATAAAAAGATTTATAGAAGGTGATGAAACAACCTTCAGGACTCTTGTTTACAGGCACAAGGAAAAAGTTCGCAACATCGTCTATCTTACTATGAACTACAGTGATTCTGTAGACGATATTGCGCAGGAAGTCTTTATTACTGTTTACAAGAATCTGAAGTATTTCAGGTTTGAGTCGCAATTTACAACGTGGCTGTACAGGATTACGATTAATAAATGCAGGGATCACCTGAGAAAGTTGAAGATCAGGAATATATTTACTCCTGTTAAGGACATTGAAGAAGTACATGGATATAATCACATAAATGAAAATATGGATATCCCGGATATTGTTCGTAAAGCAATTTCAAAACTTCCAGAAAAACTTCGCATACCGCTTTTGCTAAAAGATATTGAGGGATTCAGTTACCAGGAAATTGCCGACACAGTTCAATGTGAAATAGGAACAGTTAAGTCCAGGATATTCAGAGCTCGTGAGAGCCTTCGTAATATATTGAAGCCTTACGAGGGTGAGTTATAGTTATGAAAAAATTTGATAAAGATATAGAAATTTTATCTGCATATGTAGATGATGAATTATCTCCTGAAGAAGTACGGGAACTTGAGGAGAAAATAAGTCTTTCACCGCAACTCAGGAAAAAGCTTGCCGAGATCAGGCGCCTGAAAGAATTAACCCGGTCATCGTTTAAGAGGATTTCAGAGGCTCCTTACTTTGAGACCAGGCTCTTTGCTGCTCTTGAGGAAAATTCTTTTAAGAGAAGAATGAAAAAATGGTTACCAGTAACAGGTTTTGTTGCTCTTACTCTTTCACTAATGCTTGTCTTAAAATTTAATCCTGAATTTCTAGAAAACATAGTCGAAGAGCAAAAATTAAACTTAGCCGGTTTCTATAAAGAAAACCTGAAGCCGCTTCTTTTTGCTGCCGATCTTACCAACGAAGACATTTTCAATTTTGCTTTTTATAATCAGCTTCCTCTCGATAACACAAAGAGCCAGTTTTTACAGCTTGGTTCCGATTCTTCCGGCAAAGAATATTTTGAAATTAGAACTGCCGGATTGGAAAAGGAAAATGATAATTTTGAAAAATTTGTCGAGACCCTGGATATGAATGATTTTCAGAAGAACAAGTTCGATTCGATTATGAGCGCTTATGCAGAAGAGCTTCAATCCCAGGTGCTTGTAAATGATAAAAACACCGTTGCAATTAATCAGAATCTTTGGAATTATCGTAAAGCAATAGCAGCCGATATTCTTAAGTTTGCACAACTTTCCAATGAGAAAGCTTTACAGGATGTTATGCCGGTTCTTTTCAGGTTTGAAACTCCCGATGTTGAAAAAATGGTAAACAGTGTTAAGTCTGTCAATGATAATGAATATATATTCTTTACTCCGGATACATTGTTCGTAGATACTTTTGAATTCGATAAAAAAGAATTCCAAAAGGATATGGAGGAATTCAGAAAAGATATGCAAAGGGGTGTGGAAGATTACAAAATAAATCAGGCAGAGATGAAGAAGTTTGGCGTGAAGCTAAAGCTGGATAGTACTCTTGCTAAGCTGAAGAGAGCCCCAAAGGTTGAAAAAAATATTAACATTTTCATAGACTCTAATTTATGCCGTGTTCATCTGGGTAATATAGTTATTCCCCCTATTCAACTTCCCAATATGGATAGCCTGGAAGCGATAATAAATGAAGCTACAAAACAGGTTCAGGCATTTTCATTTACAATTCCTAAGATCGATAAAAATATGAGCAAGTTTAAATATGATGTAAAAGTTCTCCCCGGGGATTCAATCCGGTCCTTCAATTTTGATGTCAGGATTCCTAATGTGGATTCTCCGGGAAGGATTTATATGGACCCCTTTCAAAATTATAATTGGAACCAGCCATTCAACCAGGATTCATTAGCTGAATGGTTTGAAAATTTCGAATCTGACAGTTTCTTCTATGGCAGACCGATGGAAATTGAAATTAGAATGAAGGAGTTTGAAAAAGAGATGGAAAAATTCAAGCACGAAATGGACAAATTAAAGAAGGAACTGAAAAAGGATTCTGTTCAGGTTAAGTCTAAAAAACCTGTCGAGGTGTGAGTGGAAATTAAGTGAGGCTCACCTTAAACCTGCCTCCGGTAGGCAGGGGTGAACCTCACATTGGAAAGATTTACTTCAATAGCATTAATTTCTTAACGGAAATATAATCGTTAACTTGTATTCTGTAAATATAAACTCCGCTTGCCAATTCACTCGCATCGAATTTTACTTCATATCTTCCCGTTGCTTTCTGTTCATTCACTAATGTTTTTACTTCCCTGCCAAGCATATCGTAAATCTTCAGCGTAACCAGTCCTCCATTAAGCAGTTGATATTTAATTGTGGTTGTTGGATTGAATGGATTGGGATAATTTTGAGCAAGGTCATAATTTTTAATAATTCCTTCGTCTCCTAAAGAAATTTTATTGTAGCTTTGCTTTTCTATGCTACTTCCTGTATTTCTGATATCTGCAAGGTTAAATTTAGATTCACCGCTGGTTTCAGTTCTTAATCTTAAATAATAATTCCCCGGCTGGATACCTGAGCAATCCACATTATAATGAATATTCTCGTAATCAAAAACATTCTCTTTGTTATAATTAATATTATCAAAGACTCCAACTAAAGTGTTATCTGTTTCTCTAACCAGCTCGAGATTGAAGTTAACAAAATCACCTTCTGTTAAATTTGATTGAGCTAATTCAGGGTAAATTACCATATACATACTGGAGAAATAAAAAGCTGAAGTTTCATCTAAATAAAACGAATTACTCCTTGTTGCATTATTCATTTCAGCAACAGAGTTTACAGGTATTGTATCGATTCGTTCTATAAATTTTATCTTTGCATCATTCAGGAATATATCTTCGATTGAAAAAACAAACTCGAGGCCTTTTTTATAAACAGCACCGGATCTTCCATAAGTTGTAGAATCATTTGCCAATATCTTGGATGGCGGAGCGCTGAAATCGTTAGAAGCTCTGCTTATGGTGTATGGAGATGTAGATGTCTTAAAGACTTCAGCCTTGAGATTATTCAAATTACTGCCTCCTGAAACCTGTACCTGCAAGCCGCTTTGATTCAAAGTGTAGCCCGTTATATAATCAGTATTGACTCTTTTCATCCACTTTGTACTTGCACCGTTATTCTCGCTCCAGGCAATTACAGATTGGCTCGACGGTCCTATTACAGAAGCGGAGTTTGAATAATTAACACCGCTTCCGGTTACCATAAACGTACTCCAGCTTCCTCCCGATTTGACTCTCGTAATCGTTCTGTAAACATAAACACCGCTTTCTTTTCTGCTGCCTGTCCAGCTTATGAGTGGGCCTCCATTGGCGTGAAGAGTTATCGATGGATACTTGCTGTACTGATATGAAGAACCTTCAGACGGAGTATAATAGTCATAAAATGTCATATTATTACTACTCCTGTAGCCGTATAGATATTTGATCTGGGATTCTCCTTCCTGCCAGGCAATATAAACATCATCATAGGATTCGTGCCCGGCAATAGTAGGATTTTTAGATGATGAAGTCGTATTTGGCAGATCGGCTTCTGCTGTCCAAACCCATTGCTGTGAAGTATTGAGATATTTTCTTCTGTATTTTAAACCACCCGATGAGGAAGTTCTGTAGATTATAAATATTTCTTTGTTAGTTCTTGAAACTACCGGGTAAGCACTTCCGAAATAAGAATTATCTATCTGGGCAACAAGTATTGGCTCGCTTGACCCGCTTTCCCAAAGATAAATAAAGCTTTCCTGGTAAAAATCTTCTCTCATTTCAAAAACAACGGCGAGATTATTATTATAATTATCTATCGATGGATTTTTGAATGAAACATCAGGTGGCCCATAAGGAATTATATTTTGTTCCGGCTGCCATTCTCCCGTAAAGCTTGTCGTTGTGCTTTTTGTTTTCCAGAGATTATTCATTGAAGTATAAACCGTATGATAGTAACCATCCGTATCTCTGATAAGCTTACGCTGGGAATTGCTGCTTAATCCATTTACTTCATTAGAAAGAAAATGTCCTTTGTAATTTGCATTTAAACTAGTCGATGTTGAGCTAATTCTATAAGTTCTAGGATTTTCCGTATTCTCATCAGACCATTTATAAAAAACAAATCCTGGTCCAGGAACAGCTTCTAGATTAATATAATCATCAACATAACCTGTTACTGAACTTTGTGTAATACCGTTAATTTTATATGATCCCCCTTGTCCGCCGCCTTCAGGATATTGTGGTGTAGTTAAATTTACTGTAGCAACACTTTGTATAAGCCCGAGTGAAACAGGCCATTTAGTTTGATCATAAGTACCATACAATTTAGTATAATTTGGTGTCAGGTTTAGTCTCTCCTGATATTGTTCAAATGAAGATGAAAATATTACCTTATTGTTTGAATTTTTGACTAACTCGAAATAATATCCCTTATAACCAGAAAGTTCAGCAAGACTGACTGAAAAAGGAAGCTCCACTCTTGTTCTTGCTGTTGTATTATATGCCAACGGATCATGATCAATTGTAAAAGTAGTCGAGGTCTTAAGAACATCTGAAGAATAATTTGATGAGCTATGGTCTTTCTTTACTCTTAAAGTTAAACTCTCTGAAGTGACATTTGAAGTATTATAAAGTTCTACAACAACTTTTACATTGGGATTATTATCGAAGACTTGTGCCTGTTGTGGCCCTGTAATTCTATTTCCATTAACTTCAAAATAAGCATCGTAAACAGCAACATTTGCATTTGTTGTATAAATATCAGGGATCAAATTATTTAGTGAAGTTAAAACTCCCCATGCCATTGAATGAGAGTGCCATGGAGACCAATCAGAATACCATTTTCCTCCGGGCCCAACTTCGTTATAAACTACTGTCCCTAAGTTTTTATATTCGTTCCAATACGCATTCAAAATACTTGTCGGGTTAGTAAATAAAATATTGTTCTTTAATCTATTATACTCATTAATATTTATTAAATCTGGTTTTGAGTTGGCTAGTAGATCGGCTTCATTCATATCAGCTAACATAATTGATACTAAAGATCTTGCATCTTTGGCTAAACTTGCATTCGTTTCAGCTAAAGCATCCGGATAAGCAATTCCCTCAAAGATTAATGACCTGATGTCAAAAACATCAAACATTGTTATAACTTGTCCAAACACTATAAGAATATCATAACCAGGAGTATAATCCAAATGATTAGCTATCCAATCAGCAAGTACCTGATCAAGTCGATCATAGCCATTAAATGGATGCCCTGCAACTGCAGGATAAAACCTGTTAACAAAACGGAAAACTGTTGCCAACTGATTTAAACCAGTTGCAGACATAGGGGGATTATTTTTCCTGTATGCGTCTTCTCCTGTGGCTGGCAAACCAAAAGGATTATTATAATACCAATCATTTAAGACAGCATTAAAAAATAATAATACAGGATTCATTTCCGGCCAACCTCCCTGTGCATCATAATATGTAGGCGTTGGACCATTATATAAAAGATGTGCATATCCTGTAGTAAAGTCCATTTGAGCTATAGTTGGCTCATACTGAGATCTGTTAACCCAGACATGATTATAAATAATATCAGCTATTAAATTATTATCTCCATAATAATGATCAATAATTCCTTCAATGATTCCTTCAGTTTGAGCATTTGGATCTTCAGAGAAACTCTGTGAATTCTTTATCAGTTCGAAATCTCCTAAATTCAATGCTGCTGTCAATTTAGGAACTAAAAAATCGTGTGCTGCAACATCCTCTGCAAGATGAGCATAATATCCAAGAGCAAAAGCAAGTTTCATATTTCTTGCATCGTGAGCTGGATTAGTTCCATTGCTCCCCGGATTAGGTCCGGGAGGATTTATTGGTGCACATTGCTGCAATAAATATTCTGCGAAAGCCATTCCATATTTATCGTTATGCGTATCTATTCCAAATGGGTATGGAACAGAACTTATATCCGGAATCTGATCCACCGAGATTTCGTATGTTAAACCTTCAACTCCATTTATATCTTCAATTTTTTGATATAAATCCAAAAGAGTAGATTTATAATTAGCTGCATATTGAATGTCAGGAAAAATAGAACCATAAATAAAGTATGGTTTATACCTCGGATCTTCAATCAAAGTTCTATATTGATCATTAAGAGCTAATATAGAAGAATAATGTGCGGCATGCGTTCCGAAACCATGTGAAAAAATAAGTTTTGAACTCGTGATTATAAAAATAATTACAAAGTGTAAGAACTGCTTTTTCATTTGTTACCTCATTCTGAGATTTGATTATTTATTATTAAGCAGTAATTTAATTTCGCAAATAAAAAACCCTGTTACAGTTGACCAGACTGTAGTAAAATGCGATTAAGGGATTAATTTATTTGCATTACGCCTTACCGGTACTGCGATTACCGGTAAGGATTTTTTATATACTAAATTTTCTTAAGTCTAACCTCCCATCATTGTTTTAATTTTCCCCTTACAGCATAGCCTACTCCAAGTTCATAGGCACCTATAAATATTTCATCTTCGAAAGGCATTATAGAATAAAAATCTACTATCTTATTACTAAAATCAGGAATCCTTGACCAAACATTATTATGAAAATAACTTATGCTACCATGCTCTCCTACATCAATTATTTTATTCGTCGGTGTTCCTTTAATATCTTTATGTGGATAATCATTCCAATAAACAGGGGTCCAATCCATTCCATTATATTTATATATTGCATTACCTGTCGAATAGATTTCATTTTCATTTACCCCAAACATTGCTCTATTTCCAAATTTATAACCTGTAGCTATTCCATCAATATTTACCAATCTGCAAGAATCCAAATCTTGCCAGATTCCATTGCTATATTTTGAAAAATAAAACATGGCAGTGTCACCATAAACTTTGTAGTTATAATATTTATTCATAAGAAAGACTTCTCCATTTGGTGCAACATATATTGGCCCTAAATCAGGAGGTTCAGATAACAATCCTAAATATTTTCTTTCCTCGAAAGATACCTTTACCCAGTTTCCACTGGTTTTATTATAAAGAGATCCATTATTTCCACAAGTCCAGATATTTGAAGAATTTTTTCCACTAATAAAAAGTAAAGCGTCACCCTTTAGGGGTATGCTCTCTTGTTGCCAATTACTTCCATTATAGTGCAAAATTATGCTTTCTGAATGTTGTACAGTGTCAATAATAATTTTATACCCAGCTATATAAACATCGTTTTCTGCAAACCCAGTAATTGCAGATAAATCATAATTAAATCCTAAATCAGGAGTTATTCTTGCCCACTTAATTCCATTCCAGTGAAATAGTTCACCTTGTCCCGCAAGATTAAATCCAGCAACCCAAACACTCTGTGGAGAACTTCCCCACATAGACCAAGGGACAACTCCATAACCATTTGGATTTTTAAGTGTGTCAACAGTCCATTCGTATTCTAAATATTGGTTATTGTTATCATCTGGCGGCGGCGGTTCGGTACTGCAGCCAAAGTATAATGTCGTAATTGTTATTGTAATTATTAGAATTATATTATTCATTTCTTATCCATTAATGTTAAATATATTTCAGTGCAGGAAACATCTTCCAGAGTCAAAGTCATTGTTCTTCCGTCAGGAGGGTCAACCGTATTGCAGGAGAGGAACGGAATTAAAATTATTGTTAAGTATAACAGAAATCGTTTCTTCATATTAATTCCCGGAGAAATGTTTTAAATGCAATATACTGCAAGTTAAATCGTGATTTGCCAAACTTAAAATTTTTCATCAATGCCTCCATCCACAAATTAAAACTTTAAGTACTCTGGAAGGATTCCCCTTTTATCAGAACCCCTTCAAATTACTTTCCCAAAAGCACAAGCGTAACTAAAGAAAATTTTTTTTTACTTTCAAGTTAATTCTTTGGTAAGTACCAAAATATTTTTTTATAGTCATCCGGTAATCCTACTTTACAGGTTGTTACAACGACCGTGAACAGTTTCTTTTATGGAAAGCCGATGGAGCTTGAATTAAGAATGAAAGGGTTTGAAAAGGAGATGGAAAAATTCAAGCACGAAATGGACAAATTAAAGAAAGAATTGAAAAAAGATTCTGTTCAGGTTAAGTCTAAAAAACCCGTTGAGGTTTGATTTACCAAAAAATTTATCTCTTTCTGAAAGTGGCATTTTAGCATTCGTTCAGCCATCCTGCCAAATACCCGCCTATCTATCTTTTCTTTACAAAAATCATATTTTAAGCTAATTTAACATTAAAATCGACAACTTACGTTGGAATTTTTATTCTTTATGAAGATTATAAAATAAGTATGAGAACTTTAAAGATAGAACATAATATCAAGCTTCAGCTATTTCTACTATTTGTAGTAATTCTTTTTGTTTATAAAATCTTTTTTTATTCAAGCGATTCATTTCTTCTCAACACTTTAAATGAAATTATAGTTTTCTTTGCTTTTTTGTTCCTCGCATTATATGCTAATGATGTTTTTGCAAGCAAAAAGTTTAACCCTATGTCCCTGGTGATGAACCTGGGTATTCTTAATGCAATATTATTTCTTGCAATTACCTTTTCAGATTCATTCCTTACTCTAATATTTGGAAAAGTAAGCGACACTCTGAAAAACCCCAATATAATTTTCTCGGTTCTCTCCTTTGTTTATGTAACAATCTTTGCAGCTATAATCATTCAGATGTTTTTAATCTTTAAGGAATTTTATTTTCTTAATCAAAAAAGAAGCAGCAGCGTTTATTTTAATACGATGGTTTTTTTCTTTCTGCTTGCTTCAGTTTCTTCAGTGTTTAATCTTTTTCCCGATCTTTCTTACATCAAAAATACTTTTGTAATTATATCCGTCATTTTAATTGTAATTAATTCAATCAGGATTTCCTGGATTGCTTTCATAGTTAAGAAAGAAAAAATTTCTTTGCTTTTGCTTTCTGTAATCATCTGTACTTTATTCATCGTTAACCTTGTAAACAGTACCGATACAAATACACATCACAGAATTTTCAATGAGTTTTCAGGCTCACTTGGCGCTTTCTTCAGAATATTGATGATTTACGGCTCAGTTTATTTTGCCGTTCTTTTCTTTACAACCTTATTTCACATTCCTACTGCAGAAGCCTTTGACAGGAAAGCCCAGGAAGTTTCATCATTACAATACTTCAGTAAACTGATTACCCGGGTTCTGGATTTTGATGAGCTTGCCGAAACCGTAACGGACATTGCGCTTAAAGTAAGCAACGCAGATGCTGCCTGGATAATCTGGAAGGAAGAAAAAACTTTAAGACAGCTTGCACATAAAAATATCGGCTATCTCGATGCTGAACTTATTACAAGCTACATCTTCAGGGAAAAATTTTTAAAAGATACCGGTACATTATTTACAGAAAGCCTCAGGAAATTTGAAAAAAGATCACAGCTTAATGAACAGTACTCTGCCGTAGCAATTACTCCTCTTAAAACCCACAATCAATTGAGGGGATTTCTTGTAGTTGCAAAAAAGGGAGATTTCATTTTTGATGATGAAGATAAATCCGCAATTAACACATTTTCCGATTATGCTTCAGTGGCAATAGAAAATTCAAGACTGCTTGAAGAATCTATTGAAAAAGAGCGGCTTGAGAAAGAGCTTGATGTTGCAAGAGAAATCCAGAGAAAAATACTTCCCGCAAAGGATCCGGTTTTTGATAAGCTTGCCGTATCATCGGTTTTTATTCCGGCATTTGAAGTTGGTGGAGATTATTATGATTTCTTTGAAATAGAAGGAAACATGCCAGGCGGGCAGGCAGGGAAATTCGGCTTTATCATTGCGGATGTATCCGGCAAAGGTATATCTGCTGCATTTATAATGGCTGAAGTTAAGGGAATTTTTGAATCCCTTTCAAAAACTATTGAGAGCCCAAAAGAGATTTTAACTAAGGCAAATCAAATATTAAAAAGGTCCCTTGACAGGAAAAACTTTGTAAGTGCAGCATACGGGGTAATTGATTTTGAAAAAGAAATTCTTTCCATAGCGCGCGCAGGGCATTGTCCTGTTCTTTTGGTAAGAGAAGGCAAAGTTGAAAATATTCGACCAATGGGTATTGGCTTGGGATTAAATTATGGTACTCAATTCCAGACCTCGCTTGAAGAAACGGAAATTGATTTAAAAGAAAACGATTTGATCGTGCTTTACACAGATGGAATAACTGAAGCCAAGAACCTGGAGATGGAAGATTTCGGGGAAAAGAAATTCGAGAATATACTTATAAAACATTCGGGTAAAAATGTTGATGAAATTTCCAATGAAGTGATAAAAGAGATTACTCTTTTCAGCAAACAAGGTACTCAGCATGATGATATAACTTTAGTTATATTGAAATGGAAACATAAAATTAAAAATGTCAGTCTCGGCGAGGTGCCGAGCCCGGACGGAATGGAGAAAAAGAATGGCTGAATTCAGCACCTCAATTAAAGACCAGAGTGGTGTAAGCGTCGTTTATCTGAATGGTTACCTCGATGCCCATACAGCCCCGATGCTTGAGAGTAACTTTTCTGAACTTATATCAGGCGGCAAGTTCAAAATAGTTGTGAACTTTAAAGATCTGGTGTATATCAGCAGCGCGGGCCTTGGTGTATTTATGGCTTTTATTGAAAAAATAAGGGAGAATGAAGGTGATATAAAACTCACAACTATGAATGATAAAGTTTATAACATTTTTGACCTTCTGGGATTTCCTTTACTGTACGAGATTTATAAGACTGAAGATGATGCTATTAAAAAATTTGTTGAGACGGATAAACTTGGGAAATAAAAGTAAAATAAAAGAAAAAAAACTTATCGTTAAAGGCAAAACCGAAAACCTGGCAAGGATAAGAACGTTTATTCAGAGTATTGCTTCTTCAGTAGGGTTTGCTCAGGAATCAATTGATAATATGATTCTTGCAGTAGATGAAGCCTGCACAAATATCATTAAGCATGCATATAAATCATACCCCGAAGGAGAAATAATTATCAAGGTTAAATATGAAGCTAAAAAACTGGTAATTACAATAATTGATTACGGTAAATCTTTTGCGCCTGACTCTATTCCAGAACCCGATATACAGGAATATTACCGGCAGCACAAAGTGGGGGGGCTCGGTATATACTTAATGAGAACACTAATGGACGAAGTAGAATACATTTCTATTCCGGGTAAGTATAACCAGGTTCTTCTCTCAAAAAGTTTAACTTCAACACGTTGAAACAAATGGACACGTCCGAAAGTTTTAAAGTAAAAAGGAATCTTACCGCCCTTGTGGAATTCAGCAGGGTGATAAATTCAAGCCTCGATCTCACTTTTATTCTGAATAATATCCTTTTTACATGTATGGGGAAATTTCTTGCCGTAAAAGGTTTGATTGCTCTTAAAGCTAACGACAATTTCGAGCTAAAATCTTTCAAAGGTATTTCGCAGGAACTCTTAGCAAAGTTTCCGGACATTAATTCCAGTGAAGATTTTTTAGATAATGATTTGCTGAAATCTTTTATGAATGAAAGCAGGCTGTTGATTGTAGAAAGAATCAGGTCTTCCGATGAATGTCTTGGGTTTATTTGCCTGGGTGAAAAGCTGAACCAGTCTCCTTATTCTGATGATGACAGGGAATTCTTAAGAACAATATTGAACATTTCTTCAACTGCTATTCAGAACTCCAAAGTTATTGGTGAATTGACAAAAGTTAACCGTCAACTTGATTCAAGAGTCCAAAGGCTGAATTCACTCTTCGAGCTAAGCAAAGAATTCGGTTTGGTTAATGAGAGTACAAAGGTTGCCAGGATTTTAGTTTACTCTGTGATAGGACAATTCCTCGTTTATAAATTTGCTGTTGTTACGTTTGAAGATGGTGAAATGAAAATTCTTGAATCCAAAGTACCGAACGAAGACCTCTTAAAAGCATTGAAAGAATATGATATTTCAGAAATAAACAGCTCTGTGAATAAAGAAGAGATTCAAAAAAAATATTCAGAATTCGATAAGCTTAAAATAGAGCTTATCATACCAATGCAAATTCAGGGCAAAACTAAAGGGATTATTTTACTTGGGAAAAGAATTAATAATCAACCATACACAATAGATGATATTGAATTTATTTCTTCTGTAGGAAGCCTTGCCATAATTTCACTGGAGAACCAGAGGCTCTTCCTGGAAGCACTTGAAAAACAAAAAATTGAAGAAGAACTTGAAATTGCGAGGGACATTCAGAAAAATCTTCTTCCACAGAGTATTCCTTCTTATTCACATTTTGATGTTGCAGCAGCTAATTTATTTTCAGGGCAGGTCGGCGGGGATTACTATGATATTATAGCTTTGGATGATAAAAATTTTTGTATTTCTATTGCTGATGTCGTTGGCAAAGGAGTTCCGGCTGCCTTGTTGATGGCAAATCTTCAGGCTTTCTTAAAAATAATCTGCAAGCAGGGAATGAAAATAGATGAAGCGACCGGTTTGATAAATGATCTTGTTTCCGAGAATATAACAGATGGAAAATTTATTACTTTCTTCTGGGGTCTGCTTAATAATGAAGATATATCGATTGAATACGTTAATGCAGGACATAACCCTCCTTTATTGATAAGAAACGGGGAAATTCAAAAGCTGGGAAAAGGGGGAATAATATTGGGAGTTATGAAAACAATCTCTCCTTATACTTCGGAGTTAATAAAATTAGAAAAAGATGATGTAATTATTTTGTTTACTGATGGAATATCTGAAGCTAAGAATATTAAGGATGAAGAGTTTTCGGATGAAAAACTTGAAAATCTTGTCTTGGAATTATCGCACAAATCAGCTAAAGAGATTTTAACTGTTATTCAAAAAGAGGTGCACACTTTTGCTTCCGGTGCGGTTCAATCAGACGATATTACCCTGATGGCAATTAAGGTAAAGTAAGCCAAAACTATCTAATTTATTATAGTAAATATGAAAGCTATAAAAGAATTCTTTATAAAGAACAAGAAGAAATTTATTATTAGTGTTTCGCTGATATTAATTCTTATTGCTTTAATCAATATATACTTTACCCTGAATGTTAATACAACATCAAATGACGAATGTTTATGGATTGAAAAGAAAAACAATAGAGACAGCGTTGAAATATTTTTTGATTTTGTTAAAGTGAAAGGAGTTACCTGGGAAGCTGGTATCAGGAATGGCGACCGGCTCATAGCAATTAATGGGATAACTCTTACCAACACCATTATGGCTCAATCAATATTAAACCAGGTTGAAGAAGGAAAATTTGCAGTTTATACTGTTGGACGCGACAAAAAGATATTCACTACAAATGTACAGTTAAAGAAATTTTTTTCTTTTCCCAATCTTGCACAAAGTGTATTAGCTTTTTTCTGG
>Ga0154475_1041_pt3 | contig 29418 bp, 21 predicted proteins | sample RifGroC2_FD_115954 | JGI IMG/M metagenome (GOLD analysis project Ga0154475, IMG submission 115954) | Ignavibacteria bacterium GWC2_36_12 | reverse complement strand
TTGTCCGATATAATTAACGGGGATCTTTCCGGACTGATTGAACAATTGAAACTTGCCGACAGGACGGAAAAGCTGGAGGCAAGCAATTAATTTATTATAATACTCCACCTTTCGTTGTTTCTCTAAGCTTTACCACAAAAATAAATACAAAACCCAAAAGAGAAAGAAGAAAATCTGTATAATCTATTTGAAAGGAAGCCCTGTTTCCAATTAAGAAGCCCAGGTATTTTGAAATTATCAACAATATGAAAAAGCTGAGATAGCCTAAAAATCCCCTGCTGAGAGGAACTAACATATATTTCTGAAATAGTATACCAAAATTTATTTTGTTTTCTTTTTCTACTCTTATTTTTGTGAGAACAACGCCACGCATTTATCGACTCCTTTATTTTTGTCATCTTAGATTCTAATACTATGCCAGTGATTTAAATAGTAATATTTAGTAGGATTTTTTGAAAAATCAAAACAAATTCTTTGTGAACAGTAAATTAAAATTAAAGAGTATGATTAATTATGATACATCTGCTAAAAATTTGCATCATTTTAGCCAGTCCCCCTTTTATTTCTTTTCTAACCTCTTAAAAAGGTAAACAAAAATAAAACCTATACTTGCCAGAGAAACATCCAGTGCATCAACAGTAATGATCCCTTCTGAGCCGGCTACATAATTGAAATATTTGGCAACTATAATAATTGAAAGAAAAGAAAAAAAGCCTATCAACCCATATAAAAACGAATACCAATTTATCGAAAAAGTATTGGTACGACTCTTACTTTTTATGTAGACATGATGAAAGAAAGTTACAAACTTCACCGTTCCCTCTCATTAAACAACCTTGTGAAGATATAACATTATTATATTACAAGCAATCTAATTTTGTGAGAGCAAAACTTATTATAGTGCCTTGATTACAATCGCACTTACATCGTCTTCAAATTTACCCGATGTGTAAGAATTTAACTCGTTTTGTAGAGAATTTAGGAGGGATTGATGCCCATTTAAATTTTTGATTAGTTCGAGAAGCTTAGCTGACCCAAATTGATTTCCGGAAGCTGACCGGGCTTCAATAATTCCATCTGTTGCCAGTAAAATGAGATCATTTGCCTCAAGTTGAACTGACTCATCTTTAAAATTTCCATCCGGCGCAAATCCTAACAGCAAACCTTTTGACCTTACGCTTTTAACTTCATTTTTTGAATACTGCCTAAAAAGAATAGGAAGATCTCCGGCACCTGCATATCTTACTGTTTTATCAATTTTATTAATTAAAAGTATTGAAAGTGTTGCAAACACCTCGGAGACTTTTGCATCCTGGTAAACATATTTATTAACCTGCTGTAAAATTTCTCCGGGTGAAAAATCTTTTGAATTTTGCAGAACGCCTCTTATTGCACTTCTTACATATCCTGCATAGGCAAAAGCAAAATACCATGCACTCCATTTTTTCCCCATAACATCTCCAAGTATAACTGCAAGATTATTTTCATCAAGCAAGAAATAATCTATAAAGTCACCCCCGGGAATTCCCTGAAAAGGTTTATGCCACTGGCTGATCTCAAAACCATCAAACTTTGGCGATGTATCGGGAACTACCTTGGCACGCAAAGATTCCGCTGCATCGTTCAGCTCATTTACTATTTTGAATTTTTCCTTTTCCATGCTATTTATTATTGCACCTATTTTAGCTGCAACAACCTTGGGCCCTGCTTCTTTTGTAACATAGTCTGTTATCCCCATATCGTATCCCTGAAGTATCGAGTCCTCTTCATTTTTTGAAGTAAGAAAAACAAAAGGAATAGATTGCAATGACTCGTCTGCCAAAAGCATTTTCCTGAATTGAAAGCCGTCTTTATCGGGCATCATAACATCAGAAATAATTAAATCAGGCTTAAAAGATCTTAATAATTCCATCGCTCGGTCAGCATCTGTTGCCGTCTTACAATCAAATCCTGCATTATTAAGATTGAATTGAAAAAGTTTAATAATGGTAGGATCATCATCAAGCAATAAAATTTTGTGTGTACGCTTATTAAAAGAGTCCTCGATATTTTTCTTTACACCGTAAGTTTTATATATATCGGTCCTTTTTAATAACGCTCTCACCTTAAGAAGCAGTTCATCCACATCAAAAGGTTTGGTTATAAAATCGTCCCCGCCGGCATCTAATGCAGTTGATTTGTCTTCAAGACTGGTTTTTGCCGTAACGAAAACAAACGGCAGTGTTCTGTAATTCTGGTTTTCCCTTACCTTGCGGCAAAAGGTAAACCCATCCATCTCATCCATCGTTACATCACAAAGAACTAAGGCTATATTTCTTTCCTTTAAAACCCCAAACCCTTCCTCTGCTCCATTTGCTTCAAAGGTAAGATAATCGTTGCACTTCAAATGATGAGCAAGAAGCTTCCGAATAGTTAAATCGTCATCAATTATCAAAATAGATTTTTTCTTATCATCTATCATATAAACGCTCATCCCCTTGTTAAGAGAGTTAGAGAAAAAACAAATAAATTATAAATTTCGAAATGATATATAGCCCGATGAATAGAAGTTTCACCTAAATAGGATGCATTCACACAAATAAGAAAAAGCCCTGTCACCGCCGTATTTCCGATATATTATTAAAAATAAAAAATTCATAAACTATGGTCTTTATCAGTTAAAACTTGCTACAGCTTCTTCTTTTGTTTCAAATGACTCAAATACCCTGTACATTCTTGTAAGTTCAAACATCGAACGTACGTTGGGTTGAAACCCGACTAATTTCAGATCTCCACCAAGTGCTGTAATTTTTTTCAAAGACACCACAAGCGCACCAAGGAAGGTCGAATCTATAAATTCGCAGTGGGCAAGGTCAACTACTATTCTTTTTTTTCCAGATTCTATATCCCTTACTAAAGTTCGCTTAAAATCCTCGGCTTCCTTTAATGTTGCACGGGATAAGTTTACTTTCTCAACCACCACGTCCCCTACTTCTTCCTTTATATACTCCTGGAACATATTAACCCGCTTTCTCGAATGGTCTGTTTTGAATATTATATTTTTCCATAAGCCTGTAAATGGTTGCTCTCCCAAGCTGTAGTTTCTTCGCTGCCTCAACTATGTTACCGTTCGTTACTTTAAGAGCATGTCTTATAGATTCCTCTTTAAGCTTTTCAAAAGGAACAATTGAATCATCACTAAACAAAGCGCCACCTAAGTCTATACTGCCGTTTGCCTGGGCAGCTTTAATATGCGGCGGCAGGTCATCAACATCAATAATATCGCACTCGGCAACAATCAGGCACCGTTCAATTGTATTTTCCATTTCCCTTATATTCCCGGGCCAACTGTATTCATATATTAGCTTCAAAGCTTTTTTGCTAAATCCCTTAACGCTTTTATTCAACTTTTTATTAAATAAATCAAGGAAGTGATGAGCAATTACTAAAATGTCTCCCTTTCTCTGTCTTAATGGAGGAATATATATAGGGAAAGAATTTAACCTGTAAAACAGATCTTCCCTGAATTCTTTATCATCAACAGCTTTTTTGAGGTCGCGGTTAGTAGCTGATATAATTCTTACATCAGTTTTAATTGTGTCTGTTCCGCCGACTCTTTCAAATTCTCTTTGCTGAATAACGCGCAGCAGTTTAGCCTGAAGGAGCATTTCAAGTTCACCTACTTCATCAAGAAATATCGTTCCTTCATTTGCAACTTCAAATTTCCCGAGTTTCTTTTGATAAGCTCCTGTAAATGATCCTTTCTCGTGACCAAAAAGTTCACTTTCAAGTAATTCTCTTGGAATAGAGGCACAATTAACTACCACAAAGGGTTTATCTTTTCTTTTTCCATTATAATGAATCGCCCTTGCAATTAACTCCTTACCTGTCCCGCTTTCACCATGAATTAAAACAGTTATATCATTATCAAGAACTTTGGAAACCAGCTTAAAAACATCCTGCATTTTGCCGTCTGCAGAAATAATATTATCAAAGCTGTATTCCTTCTTAACATTTTCTTTCAGGTTATGAAGTTCGCGTAAAAGGTCGTAGTTCCTGATGGCATTTTTGATTGAAGGCTCCAGCCTTTGCTGGTCAATAGGTTTCGGGAAATAATCAAACGCACCAAATCTTAACGACTCAACCGCTACTTCAATACTCCCCTGCGCAGAAAGAATTATAACTGGCAGATTATCATCAAATTGTTTTATTCTTTTCAGGGTTTCCAGTCCATCAAGACCGGGTAACATAATATCAAGAAGAATAAGATCGGGTCTCTGTGTTAAATTTCTTAAAACATCTTCACCATTCGAAAAAACCTGAGCCTGATATTTCCATTTGTCTTTCACCCAATAAGATAAGAGTTTTGAAATCGCTGGTTCATCATCAACGATAAAAACTAATTTGCTCACAATACCTTCCTTGTCTTTTATTCGGTTTTAATCAGTCTTACTATAACTGTGGTTCCTTCGTTAAGTTCGCTTTGAATTGAGATGGAACCCTTGTGTAAATCCACTATCTGCTTTACAAAAACCAAGCCTAAACCCGTTCCAGTACTATGCTCATTGGATTTACTATCACTAAAGTATTTTTGAAAGATATAAGGAAGGTCTTTTTTAGCAATACCTATGCCAGTGTCGGTAATTATTACCTCAAATTCTTTGAATAAACTATGCGCAAAGATAGAAATTCTGCCGCCTTTCCCAGTATATTTAATTGCATTACTTAGTAAGCTGTTAAACATTTGTTCGAGTCTTTCTTTATCCCCATCAATATAAATCTCTTCTTTAGGCAACTCATACGTTAGTTGCAAATTTTTACTCTTAATATTTTCTAAGTTTTTTTCAATAATCTTATGAAGCAATGAAACACAATTAAACCTGGCTTTATTTAAACTAATTTCTCCCTTCTCAAGTCTTGTTAAATCAAGAACATCGTTAATTAACCTGGCAAGTCTTTTCCCTTCAGACAGGATAATCTCGTTGAATTCTTTTTTATGTTCCTGCGTCATGGAAGGATCCGAAGCTATTGATTCCGAAAAGCCTATTATTGATGCTAACGGGGTCCGGAATTCATGTGAAACATTCGAAATAAACTCTGATTTCATCTTGTTAAGTTCTTCAAGGAGAGAAACTTTTTGCAACCCGCGTGATCTTTCAATGTTGATAATTCTCTTCGCTTCTTTATATTTTTCGCTTAATTCTGTTATTTTATCTTCTAACTTTTTAATAAAAGACAGGCTGCGCCCAATTCCAATTACCCCTTTAACATTATTTTCTACAAGAATAGCTTTTATTCTGAATTTAAAAGGAAATTCATTTCCAAGCTTATCCAGTAAAACGGCTTCGAATGTAGTTATTTTACTATCTGAAGAAAGTGCTTTTTGAAATGCATTCAGCACCAAAGATTTGGAGGAAGTCTTGACAAATTCTATAAAATATCTGCCGATCAAATCTTCCGGCTGATAGCCAAGTAGGAGTGCGCCGTTTTTATTTATGCTTTTTATATATCCAGGGTAATCCAGGAAATAAATGAGATCATCGGATACCTCGATAAGCGATTGTAATTCGTTGGAATAAGAAGTAATAATTTCTTCAGAAGAGTTTAATTTTTGATCTTGCAAATTTTACTTAATGTTTATGTTCTTTCATTGAAAATATATTCAATAAAAAAGTAAATTAAAAAAAATCGTTCCGCGGAGAAGTTATATTAAATGTTTAGTTAACAATTTTCTCTTTTTGAAGTGCTTCATAATATCTGCGTATAAGGTTTTCATAATCGCGCGTAAATCCTTCGCGGACAGCCTTATTCAATTCATCTCTCAGCTTTTCAATATTCCCTTCATTTGTAAGATTTAAATCACCGGGAGATTCCCTGACAACGTTTTCCCCGGTGTAGGATTCCCTGTTCTTTTCAAAATCTCTTTCATTAATTGACCTTTGCGCATCTAATAATTTAGAAAGAATTCTTTCCTGCCTTTGAACCAGGTTATCATCAAGTTTTTCAGTATTCATATCTTTTACAACTTCTTCCATTTGTTTTAGTACATTTTCAAGATTTGATGAAATGCTTTTTGACTGACCTTGTTCTTTAGCTTCTTTATTTAATTGCTCTAATGATTTTCTGATCAGATCCTGCTGCTGTCCTAATCTTTGCAATTCAGCCTGCTGCTGCATATTGAGAGAGCCCTGCTGCATTTGCTGAAGCATTTGAGTAAGGTTGTTAAGTCCCATTTGCTGACCAGATAACTGTTGAAGCTGCTGCATTAAGGACATCATTCCTCCCTGACCTCCTCCTTGCATCATTGCTTCCATTGAGCTTTTTAATAAGGTAGCAGCTTCATTTAAAGATTCCATTGCTTCTCCCTGGTTGAGGGAAGTCATACCGCTGTTCCTGTTTTGCAAAGACTGAATAGACTTCAGCATTTCTCTTTGTGCAGTTCCCAATGCTTTTCCCATTTCAGGAGTAATTGCAAAAGTTTTTTGTGAAAGTTCGCTTAACTGTCTTAGCACTTTTTCAAGATTTTTCTCGATACTATTTTGCTTTTGTGCATTTTCATTAAAAGCCGAAGAACCCGGTTCAAGCTGCTGGGTACTTTTTTTCAATTCTTCCTGCTGTCTGGATAGATCTATCAGGTTTTCAAGTATTCTCATCATATCTGTGAAAGTTTGCAACTGATTCATTTGCGCCATAGAGGATTGTAGATCCTGCAATTGTTGATTCATTTGGGACATATTTTGCTGAACCTGTTGCTGGTTTTGTATTGCTGTTTGTTTACTATTCTGTTCAATATTTTGTGAAGCCTGGTTTGATTTTTTTTGATTTTCCTGTTTTTGAAATTCCTCTTTCAGTTTTTCCATTTCTTCCTTCGGCATATCTTTCAGTTCATCCATTTTTTCAGAAAGCTTATCAAGTTCTCCAGAAAACTTCTCAAGGTTTTTAGTCATTTCTTCCTGCTGCCGGCTAAGCTGGTCGCTTTGGGGCTTATCAGATAAATCACTTTCATTTGTCTGATTTTTAAGTTCTTCCTGTTTTTTCGTCATCATTTCTGATCTCTTTAGCAGTTCATCAACTTTTTGTTCAATCTGGATTCTCTTTAGAAGATTTAAAGTCCTTTCAATACTTTTTTTGAATTTATCTTCATCTAACTGGAAATTCTGGAAGGCATCCTGAGTTTGCTGGCGATTGAGATTCTGCATCATATCATGCAGCTTTTTAAAAGCCTCTTTCAATTCGTCGCTTGTTAACTCATCCATCATCTTTTGGAGTTCCATATATTTTTCAAGAGTCTCTTTGGAAAGCAGATTATTTTCCTGCATTTCCTGTTTCAGCTTGTTAAACTCATTGCTTGCATCCTGAATTTTCTCCTGAAGCTTTTCAAATTTATCTAATGCAGTTTCAATTTTTTCTTTCTCTTCCCATGTAATTTCTTTTTTATCCTGTTTCAGTTCCTGGTCAATTTTTTCAAGGTCTTTCCTGAGCTCTTCAGCTTCTTTAATTGTTTGCTCTAAATCCTGTTCAATATTTGTGTGAGTTTGTTCGACTCCCGACAAAATTTCATCAAGTGAAGGAACTCTAACTTTAAAAATCTGCGTCTTTGCAGATTTTGGTCCGCTGATATTATCGTTGTCAAAAACTTCTAAGTAATAGTTCACCACATCATCGGTTCCCAAACTCATGTTTGTAAGATTCCACACATAATCAACATTTAACTCTTTTTCATTTTTTGTAAGAGGAATTCCGAAGGAAGAAAACTCACTTTGAGGAGCTTCATATCTTGAAGCAGATAGCCTGTAATTCAAAACCAGCTTTGTAAATCCGTAATCATCGGTTGTTTTCAAAAGAAGAGGAAGCCTGTTGTCATTTCCCAGAGAAACGTCCTTGTTCGGCACTATCATTTCTATTGCCGGATAATCATCATAAAGAGTTTTTATAAGATATGTTATCGGAGAAAGATTTTCATTCCCTGCCGGGTCCTCTATATAAATCCTGTATGAATTATCTTTCATTATTCTAAAGTTGCCGGAAACCTCCGTCGACTTTTTGTTAAGCAGTATCTCCGTCGAATCTCCAAAAAAAATTTTTGCTTCATGTAATTCTTTTGTTGAATTAAATTTTATTTCAACTTTGCTCCCCTTTAATGCCGATATATTACCGTTATCTTTTTGTTGAAAAGGAGAAATTCCTGAATAAGCAGGTGGTGTTACCTTTACATCAAGATTTTTAATAATCGGTCTGTCAATAACTTCAATTATAAATTCTTCACTTCTACTATCCTCTGCAAAAGCAAAATACTTAAAAGAATTTCTAGCAGACTTGTAATAAAAGTGGTAAATACCTGTGGAATCAGAAATGAGTTTCTGATTTTCAAAATCCGTTTCCTCCTGGTTTTTAAAAGCAAGATAAACAGATGAAGGAATGCCCCCCCTTATTTTTATGGAAATATTAACATCTTCACCTTTGGTAACCTGTGAATTTCCCGGAAGAATTTTGAAAGAGTATTTTTGCGGCGGTATAAACTCCCGGTTAAAATTAGCAATCCTGTATGAAGCAGCCTGCATCCCGGGAACAAATATGAATAACAAAGAAGCTATTACAGAGACTGCAAGAAAGTATGCAAACAGCTCTTTAACTTTTTTAAAATCAACAACCGATTCAAACTTTATGTTCTTCGTTTTCTCATAAATATTTTTAAATGAAGCATTTATTAAACCGTAAGAATAGAATGAGCTGCCGGAACCGGCACTTACAAGCTGAATTGCATTAAGTAAATCATCTTTTATCTGTGGAAAATAAACAGCTACCCTCCCCGCTGTTTTGTAATAATCGCTTTTGCTGAAAAAATCAAAATATCTTATTAAGGGTTTTAAGAAAAAAAAGCCAACGGATAAAGCTGCAACAAGAACAACAATAGAAAAAATAACAGTCCTTAAAAGAGACGAATGATGAAAAATCATTTCAAGAAATGAGAAAGAAGTAACGACAAGAATCACAATAATAAGAGAAAGCAACAAACCAATTAATGTAACAAAAGCCTGCTCTTTCTTATCAAGCTTAGCGAGCTTGCTTAATATTTCTTTATAAAAATTTGATTCAATCATTTTCTTAATTTAAAATTTACTTCTCACATTTGCCTTTTGCCATCTGCCCTCTCACATCATCTCACTTCCCATCTGCCGTTTCACATTTCCCATCTTCCATCAAACATCTTCCATCAAACATCTTCCATCTAATTGCTCAAAGCATATAAAACTATATTCGCTCCAAACTTAAGAGCTTCTTCTCTTTTATTTTCAGGGTCATTATGGACTTCTGCATCCGTCCAGCCATCACTTGGATTAGATTCAACTGTATAATAAACTGCAAGACGATTATTAATAAAAATTCCAAACCCTTGTCCCGGTTTTTCATCATGTTTATGTGTTTTAGGTGGACCGGAAGAAAAATCATAAAGTACGTTGTAAATATCATGAGTAAAAGGAATCTCTATAAAATCTTTACCGGGAAGAATTTTTTTCATTTCTCTTCTTACTGCTTTATCCAAACCGTAATCATCATCAATATAAAGGAAGCCTCCGTTCTCAAGATATTTCCGTATTCTTTCCACCTGGTCATCTGAAAAAACAACGTTGCCGTGTCCGGTCATAAACAAAAATGGATAAGAAAATATTTCATCATTTGAGATATCTACGAATTTATATTCGGCTTTAACCTTTAGATTGGTATTCGCCTTCAAAAAGTTCAACAGGTTAACTTCGGCTGAAGGATCGTTGTACCAATCGCCGCCGCCGTTATATTTTAACCTGACAATCTGGAAGGCGCCCTCGTTTTGAGGCAGTATTTCTATTGAAATAATTATTAAAAAAAGTAATACTGGTTTTATCATTTTATAACAAAAAGAATTGCGGGCAATATATCCTGAATGCTAATTAATATCAATTAACAAAGAATGCAGGAATTGATTTTACCACTCTGTGTAGTTTATTAAAATTCTTTTATATTTTTACTTCATAATGAAAATTAAAAACCGTTAAAACGGTTGAGCATTATACTTTTGGATTTTATTAACAAGATTAATATTATAACCGTTTCAACAGTTTATAGTACCGTGTTGCAGAATAAACTTTGAGTTCAATTTTAACAAAGGGGATGGAAATGAAAATAAATAAAGAATGGCACATGAAAAATAAAATGCCTAAAAATCCAACACTCGAGGAAAGAATAAAATGGCACTCAGAGCATGCAAAACATTGCAGTTGCAGAGAAATGCCGGAGAGTATGAGAAAAGAAATTAAGAAAAGGGAAAAAGGAGAATAACCAAAATGAAATACTGGCTTATGAAATCCGAACCCGATGTTTTTTCAATTGATGATTTGAAAAAGAAGAAAAAAACTCACTGGGATGGAGTCAGAAATTTCCAGGCAAGAAATTTTATGAAAGTCGAAATGAAAAAAGGTGATAAAGTTTTATTTTATCATAGTAATGCCGATCCTTCCGGTGCAGCAGGAATTGCTGAGATTATTAAAGAAGGTTATCCTGATCATACACAATTCGATCCTGATGATAAACATTTTGAGCCAAAAGCGAGTCCTCAAAAACCTTACTGGTATATGGTTGATGTAAAATTTGTAGAGAAGCTAAAAACTTTTGTTCCTTTGAATGAGATTAAAAAGAATCCAAAGCTCAGAAAAATGAAACTCGTACAAAGAGGAAACCGCTTATCAGTTATGCCTGTTGAGAAGAACGAGTTTGATGAGATTGTAAAGATGGGGAGTAAATAAATCTCAAATTTCAAAACTCAAATATTTGAGATTTGAATTTTGAGATTTGAGATTCTAATAACTTAAAACCTTAAGGAAAAGAAATGACAATCGTAAAATTAATAATTCTGTTTTTAATTTTAACTTTTTCTGTAATTAAAGCCGAAGAAAAAATCTATACTCTGACTTCACCAGATGGTTCAATCAAAATAGAAATATCGGTTAATGAATTTATTACCTACTCGGCAAGCTATAATGATAAGCAGCTTATTTCCTCATCAAAAATATTTATGAAAATAGATGATGGCTTGTTTCTCGGAAAAAATCCGGAAATTATAAATGATGAGACCAAGGAGGTAAATGAAATTCTAAAACCTGTTGTAAAAGTTAAAAGCGCAATTATAGAAGATCGTTATAAAATGCTGAGAATTAATTTTAAGGGAGATTATTCATTGATCTTCCGCCTTTATAATGATGGAGTTGCATACAGGTTTGTAACTTCAATTGATAAGAACATAAAAGTAAATGAAGAAAACATTGAGTTCAACTTTGCAGAAGATTTTAATATTTATTTTCCTGAGGAAGAAAGCTTTTTCACACATATGGAGAGAATTTATATTTACCAGAAGATAAGTGAAGTTGATTCTCCGAAGGAGTCCTCTGGAACAAATAAATTTTGCTCGATCCCGGCACTTGTAGATTGCGGAAACGAAGTTAAAATAGCAATAACTGAAGCAGATCTTTTTGATTATCCCGGCTTTTATTTAACTAATTCAGATGCACCTCTTAAGTTAAAAACTATATTTCCCGGCTATCCTCTTGAAGTTAACCAGACAAGCGATAGAGACGTTCAGGTAACGAAATATGCTGATTACTTAGCTGAGACAACCGGTAAAAGGGAATTCCCCTGGCGTGTTCTCATCATAACAGATGATGACAAAAAATTAATAGAAAGCCAGATGATTTATAAGCTTGCTTCTCCTTCAAAGATTGGAAATACAGATTGGATAAAACCTGGTAAAGTTGCATGGGATTGGTGGAATGCGTGGAATATTTATGGTGTGGATTTCAAAGCAGGAATAAATACTGAAACCTATAAGTACTATATTGATTTCGCTTCCGAGCATGGAATTGAATATGTAATCCTTGACGAAGGGTGGTATAAATTTGGAAATCTTTTTGACTTAAATCCCGATATTAACTTAAAAGAAATAATTGAATACGGTAAAAAGAAAAATGTCGGAATAATTCTCTGGGTAATCTGGAAAACTCTTGATGACCAGTTTGACAAAGCATTTGAAATGTTTGAAGAGTTGGGAATTAAAGGAATCAAAGTAGATTTTATGCAGAGAGATGACCAGCTATTGGTACAGTACTATGAAAAAGTTGCAAAGGAGGCTGCCAAGAGAAATCTTCTTGTAGATTTTCATGGTGCATACAAACCAACAGGGTTGATAAGAACTTATCCGAATGTAATTTCATCAGAAGGTGTGAGGGGAAATGAATGGAATAAATGGAGCGAGTTCATAACTCCCGAACATACAGTAACACTTCCTTTTACAAGAATGCTGGCAGGACCAATGGATTTTACCCCGGGGGCAATGCTTAATGGAACTAAAGACAATTTCAAAGTTATGTTTGACAGACCGATGAGCCAGGGAACAAGATGTCATCAGCTTGCAATGTACGTTGTTTATGAATCACCGTTGCAGATGCTTTGCGATAATCCATCAAACTATCTAAAAGAAAAAGAGTGCCTCGATTTCCTTTCCATAGTTCCGACAGTCTGGGATACAACAATTGTGCTTGATGCAAAAGTCGCTGATTACGTTTTAATTGCAAGAAGAAATGGAGAAGATTGGTACATTGGAGGAATGACAGATTGGACTTCGAGAGACCTGGAAGTTGATTTTTCATTCCTGCCAAAAGGCAAATACACAATCGAATATTACAAGGATGGAATTAATGCCAACCGGTATGCCGGTGATTATAAAAAAGTAAAAGCTGAAATTAATTCTTCCAATAAGATAGAAATACATTTAGCTCCGGGCGGCGGCTGGGCAGCAAGGATTTATTGAAATTGAGAATTGTCATAAAATATTTTGTTTTTATTTTATGTATTTCTTCAATTTTTCCCCAACAAAACCTCAAGTTCCATCACCTAACTGTTGATGATGGGCTTTCTCAAACCACGGCAAATGCAATTATGCAGGATAAATTTGGTTTCATGTGGTTCGGCACCCAGGATGGTCTTAACAGGTATGACGGGTACAAGTTTAAAGTATTTACAAACGAATCCGGCAACAAAAATTCTTTAAGCAATAATTATATCTGGTCAATTCATGAAGACAAGGACGGAATAATGTGGATTGGCTCCTTCGGTGGGGGCTTAACCCGTTTTGATCCGGCTACTGAATCTTTTACTAATTATAAAAACGATCCGAACAATCAGAATTCTATTTCCAGTAATGACGTTTTCGGAATTGCAGAATATCCCAAAGGAACTTTGTGGCTTCGTACCGGCAGAGGAGTAAATAAATTTGATAAGAAAAAGAAAATCTTTACAATATTTCTGAATACAGCTAATGAAAAAATAACAACAAATAATCTTTACACTGGCGCATTAGCTGTTCAGCCTCCAAGTTTTGTTTGGGCAAGCATAGATTCCTGTCTGATAAGTATTGACGTTGAGACAAACGAATTAAAATATTTTTTTTCCTATCCTGAAAATACCAATCTTAAATTCGGAACTATCCTTAATTTAAAATATCAGGATAATAATTTATTTGTCTGCTGTAACGCAGGATTAGTCAAGATTGATTTAAGCTCAAATACTTCTTCAAGAATTCCTGTTCCTACAATTATGGGAGAGAAAAAATTTTTGTTTAATCATCTTTTAATTGATGATGACTATTACTGGATCGGGACAAATAACGGGCTCATCCTTTATGATAAAAACAATAACCATTTTAATCTCTCCCAGCATAACCCGGACAAACCGTACTCCCTTATTCACAATAATATTGTATCACTTTACAAATCAAGAGACGGTATTGTCTGGATTGGAACGTATGGAGGAATGAATAAGATCGACAGGTTTAAAGAGAATTTTTACCTGGTTCAATTCGATCCTTCGGAATCGAATACAATAAGTCATAAAAGTATCGGACCGATCCTGGAAGATAAAAACGGAATTGTTTGGTTTGGAACTCCGGATGGATTAAATGCTTATAACCCTTCCACGGGTGAAAATATAATTTTCAAAAATATTCCCGGTAAATCGAATTCATTGAGTTCTAATTATATCCTTTCGCTTTATGAAGACATGAAAGGAAATATCTGGGCGGGCACACGCACTGCCGGAATTAGCAGATTTAGTTATAAAAATCCGGGCAGTATAAAAAACATTTCTTTCGAAAGAATAAAACTCCCCGAGCCTTCTACACGTGTTCAATCAATTTGTGAAGATAAAAACGGAATTATGTGGATTGGAACAGCAGGAAGAGGATTAATAAGTTATAATTATGAAACAAGCTCTATCAAATCTTACCCATCCTCACAAGACGGTTCAGGACCTTCGCATTCATTTATTTACTGCATGTATGAAGACAGTAAAGGTAATTTCTGGCTTGGAACTCCGACTGGTGGTTTAAACTTATTTGATCGGGAAGGTGAAAAGTTTTTTTACATAAAAAATGAAGCTGATAACGCTAAAAGTTTAAGCAATGATATTATTCTTTCAATATTTGAAGATAAAAAAAATCAATTATGGTTCGGCACCTCTGGTGGGCTCAACAAACTGGAGACACCAATTGAAAAAAACCTATTTGAAAAATTAAAAGACTCTTCAATTACACTTTCATTTACGCAATATGGAAAAGTAAATGACTTGCCAAACGATGTTATTTACGGAATACTCGAAGATGAAAAAGGCTTTTTATGGTTAAGCACAAATAAAGGATTAGTGCAGTTTGATCCTCTAAAAGAAAGTCCTGTAAAAGTATTTGATGTCAAGGATGGATTGCAAAATAACGAGTTTAACCAAAATTCATTTTTCAAAAATAAAAAAGGAGAAATGTACTTCGGCGGAATAAATGGATTTAATATTTTTCATTCCGATAGTATAAAACAAAACTCATACAAACCTCCTGTTGTCTTTACAGATTTTAAGTTATTCAATAACCCGGTCCCGCTTTTGGAAAAGGATAAAAAAATCTTTTCTCTTTCAAAAGTTATTTATCAAACTGATGAACTGGAATTAGAATATGATCATAATGTAATATCATTTGAATTTGCAGCTTTGAATTTCATTTTGCCTGAAAAAAATAAATATGCATACAAGATGGAAGGATTTGACAGAGAATGGATAAATGCAGGATCAAACAGGACTGCTACTTATACAAATCTCGACCCGGGCGATTATATTTTCAGGGTAAAGGCTTCAAACAATGATGGTTTATGGAATGAACGAGGTGCTTCGATAAAAATATTTATTCCTCCCCCGCCATGGTTAAGCTGGTATGCTTACCTGTTTTATATTGGAATTTTCTTTACGGCTGTTTTTCTTTTTATAAGATATAAAATAAACAGTGCAAGAAAAGAAATTGAAACCCATGCAAAAATTGAACGGGCAAAGCTTGAAGAAAGAGAAGAAGTAAGAAAGAAAAGTTCGGCAGATTTTCATGATGAAGCAGGCAACAAATTAACCAAGATTTCTCTTTTCACGGAACTTGCAAAGTCTGAAGCAGAAAATAATCCATCCCTGGAAGAATACCTGATCAAGATTGAAGAAAACACAAAAGAGATTTCTTCAGGAATGAGAGATTTTATATGGGTGTTGGATCCTGCAAAAGATTCTTTATTCGATACGATAAGCCGTCTGAAAGATTTTGGAAATTCTATGTTCGATTACTCCGATATCCGTTTCAATTTTAAAGGATTATCTCCCGAGATGAAAAATATTGCTCTTTCGATGGATGCAAGAAGGGCACTGATGCTGATATTTAAAGAGGCAATAAACAATTGCTTAAAATATTCGGAAGCAAAAAATGTGGAGATGAGTGTTTCTGTTAAAAACAATTTCCTTGAGGTTATTCTGAAAGATGATGGGAAAGGGTTTGATCTAAGCGAAAAATCAAGTGGTTATGGATTGAACAATATGAAGGAGAGAGCTAAAAAAATAAAATGCGATTTCAATATAATCTCGGAAATTAATAAGGGCACGGAACTAACCTTAAAAGGCAATATACCTCAAATGGGTAATTGAATACTTTTAATTAAATCTATTTTTTGTAAAAGTAAAAAAATAAAAAACATGTCTGAGTCAGCTAAAGAAATAACCGTTACGATTGTTGAAGATGACAGTGAAATCAGGAAAATGCTTTCGTTGATAATTGACCGCTCGCCCGGGTTTTCCTGTAAACAAACTTACAGTGATTGTGAAACTGCTGTCGGGAATATCTCGAAAAAATCAACAGATGTTGTTTTGATGGATATTCATCTGCCAAAAATGTCCGGGATAGAAGGTGTTAAGATTTTAAAGGAAAAACTTCCTGAAACAGATTTTATTATGCTTACAGTTCAGGAGGATAATGAATCTGTTTTTAATTCTCTTTGTGCAGGAGCTACGGGTTACCTGCTCAAAGATACTCCACCCGCAGCTCTATTAGCAGCAATAAAAGAAGTAAAAGAAGGCGGCTCGCCAATGAGTCCGAGCATAGCCAGAAGAATTATTTCATCATTTCGACCGAACCTGGAATCACCACTTTCAAAAAGAGAATCCGAAATTCTTGAAATGTTATGTAACGGGGATAATTACAAAACAATTGCTGATGCATTATTTATCAGCGGGCATACAGTACGTGCACATATAAAAAGCATTTACAGAAAACTGCAGGTTAATTCCAGGGGAGAAGCAGTTAATAAGGCACTAAAAGATAGATTAGTTTAATCTTCAAATAACAAATCCCAAACAATAAATAATATTTCAAATACCAATTAAGCAAAACCTGTTTAGATTTTTGAATTTTCCGAATTATTATTTGTTTGTTATTTGAGGTTTGTAAATTGGAATTTGTCCGCCTTTTTATTCATCAACTATAAAAAATTCATTATCTACCCGAACTATTTATACAAACTGAAAATCATAAATTACCTCATTTGGGTAATTGTTAAACCCCTATAACAAAATTACTTTTGATCAAGTTATCACTTTCATTACTAATTATCTAACGGGAGAAAATGAACATGAAAAATGTTTCACTGTATATTTTGCTCATTGTATTAGTGTTTACCTGGTCAACAAATTCTTTTGCACAAAACCCTGTACCTAATGATGGGTTTGAAAGCTGGAGCGGAAATACTCCAACCGGCTGGTCTGCACCAACCAATATATCCGGGTTCTTTGAACCTATAACAAAATCAACTGATGCTTATACAGGAAATTTCGCAGTGCGTGGCGAAGTTCTCAATGCCGGAGGCAGCCCGGTTGTGCCGATAATATATACGGGTTCGCCTTCTCAGCAAACGTTCCCAGTTTCAGAAAATCATATTTCATTGGAAGGAAGCTATAAGTTTTCTCCGCAGGGTGGCGATATGCTTTACATTGAAATTGTATTTTACAACACGACAGTTGAAGGCGGGGCTGAAGGACATGTTATGCTCTCTAATGAAGTAACCGGAACTTATCTTGGTTTTGAAATCCCGATGGAATATGATGAGGATAATCCTGTTGGCTGGCAAGCTACTGAAGCCAACATTACGGTTACAATTTTGCCTCCTGATGAGCAGGTTCCGCATGTAGGAACATGGTTTTTAGTAGATCATTTTACTTTTGATGGATATCCTTTAGATGTTGATGATATCACTAATGGAGAAATTCCTGACAAGTTTGGTTTAGAACAAAATTATCCTAATCCGTTTAACCCGACAACAAATATTAATTTCAATTTACCTGAAGAATCTTTTGTTAATCTTACTGTATTCAATATACAGGGAGAAGAAGTTGCAACTCTTGTAAATGAAGAACTTGCAGCAGGAAGCTACAAAGCTTACTGGAATGCTGCCGAAATGTCTAGTGGAATTTATGTTTATGTTTTAAGAACAAAAGATATTAACTTATCACGCAAAATGATTTTAATGAAATAAACCCCTCCTAGCCTCCCCTTTTATAAAGGGGAGGCTAGGAGGGGTTATATAAAATTAACTTATTGAATCTTTATCAAGGTCATTAAAGATGAAAAATTTATCTGCTTTTTTATTAACAATTATTCTTTTGTCTCCCTTATCATTTGCACAATCAGATATTGAAGGAAGCAAAGATCATCCACTAATAACAAGGTATCCCGGTTCTCACATACTCTATTACGATGAACAGGACTATTCTACTTATTCTATTGCTACTGGCCCGGTTACAGGATATAAAATGATTAGTGAATGGCTGGATGTCGAAGGAAAATTCACGAGGATTTATTATGAGCTTGAGGATAACACCACAATAACACAGATCTATGTAAATTATCAGAAAGCTATGGAGAAAGCCGGGTTTCAAATTCTTGCCAAGGGTTTATTTAAAGACAGGAATGTTGGTAAAGAAGTCGGAGGCGGTTCGTGGCTTGGAACTTTCTATGATAAAAATGCATACCCGACAAATTCAAATATTCTTATGCATGCCGGTTCAGCAACTTCAGGAGGAACCTGTTTTATAGCAGGTAAAGTTGTTAAAGGCGGAGGAACTGCATACGTTGTAGTTGCAGGTAAAGAGTACAGTGATAAAAAGAAAATTTATATGATTGACATTATTGAAGAAACGAAAATGGAAGACGATCTTATCAAAATAAATGCTGATGAAATGTTAAAAGGAATAAAAGCAGAAGGTAAGATCACTTTATATGGAATCTTCTTTGACTTTGATAAAGCCGATGTAAAACCGGAATCTGAGCCAACATTAAAAGAAATTGCAAATCTCCTTAAAAAGGATACGAAACTAAATCTTTATGTTGTTGGTCATACAGATAATAAAGGTAAATTTGAATATAATATCGACCTCTCAAAAAGAAGAGCCCAGGCAATCGTAAAAGAGCTTACAACAAAATATGGGATAAGTTCAAACCGTTTAACCCCGGATGGAGTTGGTCCGCTTGCATCTGTTTCAACAAATGAAACGGAAGATGGAAGAAAACTTAACCGGAGAGTTGAACTTGTAGCGAAATAGTTTTTGCAACCTGCCCTGTTTTGCGGGCAGGTAATTCTTTTATAGTACTTATTGAATAATACCAGCCTGCAAAAGATATTTGAATCCCACCAAAATTTTAATTAGAATAGTTTACCCGTTTATTCAAGTTTAACAAAATAAATTTCTTTTGGAGGATAGATGAAAAAGCTTAAAATTCTATTTTTAAGTATAATAACTGCCTTTTCAATTTTATCGTGCAGCACGGTTCCGTTAACCGGGAGGTCCCAGCTAAACCTGATTCCTGCAAATGAAATGCTTTCCTTGAGTTACCAGCAGTACGATGAATTCCTGAATGAAAATAAAGTGAGTAAAGATGCAAAGAATACTGCAATGGTAAAAAGAGTTGGAACAAATATTCAACACGCTGTCGAAGAATATCTTGCACAAAATAATTTAAGCAACAGGCTTGAAGGATATAAATGGGAATTTAACCTTGTAGAAGATGAACAGGTTAATGCATGGTGTATGCCCGGCGGTAAAGTTGTAGTTTATACCGGCATACTCCCGGTTACAAAAAATGAAATTGGATTGGCTGTTGTGCTTGGACACGAAATTGCCCACGCAATTGCCGAACATGGAAATGAAAGAATGAGCCAGGGTTTAATTCAACAACTTGGCGGTGCGGCACTATCGGTTGCACTTAGAGATAAACCACAATTAACCCAGGATTTATTTTTAACAGCTTATGGAGTCGGATCTACAGTAGGGATTTTAGCTTATAGCAGGACACAGGAAAGTGAAGCCGACCATCTCGGTTTAATATTTATGGCAATGGCAGGTTATAATCCGGGTGAGGCTGTAAATTTCTGGCAAAGAATGGCTGAAATCAACAAGGGACAAAAGCCCCCGGAATTTTTAAGCACTCACCCTTCAGATGAAACAAGAATAAATGATATTAAAAAATGGCTGCCGGATGCTTTGAAGTACTATAAGAAGTAGGTTAACAAGATATAGTAATCTATTAAAACACCTTCCTCATCCTGTAATGAGGAATCGCATCGAAAAGTGTATGAGCTTCCTTTACAATTTCGTACCCGTTTTTTTCATAGAATTTAACAGCAATATCACGTGCATTTAAAATAATAACCTTGGCACCTTTTTCTTTAATTTTTCCTTCAAGATAAGAAAGTATCATTTTGCCGATTCCCTTTCCCTGCCATTCCTCTTCAACAGCCATGTATCTTATTTGTGCTTCTTCATCCGAATTAAAGTGAGCTCTGCCAATCCCGATAGGAACCTGCCTTGCCGGCAGGCAGGTTCTATCCTCATTACAAACCATTGCGTGGATCGACTTATCTTCAAGCTCATCTTTTTCACTTCCCTTAGGTTGATTCCACGGCTTTCTCAGTATTCTCCAACGTAGATCATAATACAATTCAAAATCTTTTGACGAAATTGGTTGGCAGATTAACATTGAAATGATTTCGTCATCCTTCGACTTCGCTCAGGATGACTAATAGTTTTGTTGTCACACTGAGCGAAGTCGAAGTGTGACCAGTAGTATCTATTTATTATTTTCGAAAAGATCATTTTCATTTTCTTCAAAAGATTCATCTTCATCATCTGCTCTATCCAGCAGCTGCTGAGGAAGAGACTTGGTTGTATTTGCTCCAAGTCTTTTAATTCTTTCAACGCTGCTTACGAGATTCCCTTTCCCCAAATGAAGTTTCCTCATAAGATCACCATACCTGTCCTTCATAGTATCCATTTTCTTCCCAAGATCAATTAAATCCATAATTAATCCCTGGAACTTATCATACAAAGCCCCACTCTGTCTTGCTATTTCAAGAGCATTTCTATTCTGATTTTCCTGCCGCCAGATACTTGCGACTGTCCTTAGTGTAGCTAACAATGTTGATGGACTGACTATAACAATATTCTTATCAAACGCATCATTAAAAAGATTCGGTTCGTTCTGAACAGCTAAAGCAAATGCAGGTTCAATCGGCATAAACATTAATACAAAATCAAGGCTCTCTAATTGATAAAGCGATTGATAATTTTTTGAGCTTAAATTCTTTATATGATTTCGGACTGAAGTAATATGTTCTTTTAATGATAACTGTCTTTGAAGTTCATCTTCCGAAGAAATAAATTTTTCATAAGCAAGAAGGGAAAGTTTTGAATCAATAATAACACTTTTATTTTCAGGAAGATTAACAATCACGTCAGGTTGAAATCTTCTTCCTTCTTCAGAAATTATAACATTCTGAATTTTATATTCTCTTCCTTTTACGAGTCCCGATTTTTCAAGAATATTTTCAAGAATAAATTCTCCCCAGCTTCCCTGTGTTTTCGTTCCTCCCTTCAAAGCCTGTGTTAAATTCTTAGCTTCCTGCGTAATCTGCTGGTTCATATCTTTCAGCATCTGAAGCTGTTCACGCAAAGAAGCATTTCCCCTGATACTTTCTTTATTTGTCTCTTCAACTCTCTTCTCAAACTCGGAGATTTTTTCTTTTAAAGGATTAAGAATCTCGGCAAGATTAGTCTTACTTTGTTCGGAAAATTTTGTTGTCTTTTCTTCAAAGATTTTGTTGGCAAGATTTTCAAATTCAGTTGTAAATTTTTTCTGAAGTTGTTCTATCTCTTCTTTCTGTTCGCTTAGTTTATTTTGAAGGTTGTTGTAATCTGCCTGAAGAGAAGAATAAGAAGAATTCAGTTCAATTACTTTTGCCCGTTCATTTGTAAGTTCATCATTAAACTGCTTGATATTTTCTTCGTAAATCCTGTTTCGTTCTTCTGCTTTGCCGATTTGGTTTGCAAATTTATTCTTTACTAATAAATAAGAAACAACTGCTCCAGCTAATAATCCGACTATGAGATAAAGGAATTCCATCTTATAATAACTTTACTTTCTTTTCTACTGAATTTACCAAACTATCATCTTTTACAATACCCAAAACCTTTTTTATATCATCATATAAAATTCTGTCTTTAACTAAAGGCTTTATAACTTTCCTGATTTCTTCATAAGCCACAGATGTACCTTCACCGCACTTTAATGGCTTAAGAAATTCTATGGCTTGTGCTGCTGTCATAAGTTCAATTGCTAAAACATTTTCAAGGTTATGTAAAATCTTATAACATTTTTGTGCTGCAATAGAACCCATCGAGTTATGATCTTCCTGGTTTGCGGAAGTTGGAATAGAATCAACACTTGCAGGATGAGAAAGAACTTTATTTTCAGAAACTAAACTTGCAGCGGAATATTGTGCAATCATTAAGCCTGAATTAAGTCCGCCGTTAACAGCAAGAAATCTCGGTAATCCGCTTAAGTTTCCGTTCACCATTCTTTCAATTCTTCTCTCTGAAACATTTGCAAGTTCAGATAAAGCAATGCACATAAAATCCATTGCAAGAGCAATCGGTTGACCGTGAAAATTTCCGCCTTCAATCTTTTCATTTGTATCGGCAAAAATTATCGGGTTATCATTTACTGAATTAATTTCTATTTCAACTTTTGAAGTAACATAATCAATTGCATCCCTTGAAGCACCATGAATCTGCGGTACGCAGCGGATAGAATAAGCGTCCTGAATTCGAGGATCATTTTTAAGATGCGATTTTCTTATTTCACTGTTCTTTATAAGTGAAAGAACGTTTTTTGCAACGGCAATTTGCCCGGGATAGGGTCTTAGCTTATGTATTTTATCAAAGAAAGCTTTATCAGTCGCACGCAAAGCTTCGTGAGAAAGTGAGGCACAAATATCGGCAAGTTTTTTAAGCTTGTTTGCACGAATGCAAATGTATGAAGCATAAGCTGCCATCATCTGTGTGCCGTTTACTAATGCCAGTCCCTCTTTTGCTTCAAGCTTTACAGGGGTAAGTTTAAATTTCTTAAAAGCATTTTTAGATGATATTATTTTTTCTTCGGGAATGTTTTCTTTTTCAATGTCTTTAAGAACATAAACTCTCCCTTTTCCAATCATAGCAAGAACGAGATGAGAGAGCTGCACTAAATCTCCGCTTGAACCAACAGAACCTTGCGAAGGAATAACCGGAATAATATTATTCTCAATCATTTTAATCATAAGTTCAAGTGTAGATAATCTTATCCCCGAATATCCTCTTGCAAGAGCATTCAATCTTAGCAGCATCATAATTTTTACAATTGCAGGAGGAAGATACTCCCCGCTTCCTGCAGCATGACTAACAACAAGGTTTTCCTGGAGTTCAAGAATATTTTCTTTTGAAATGCTTACGTTCGCAAATTCACCGAAGCCTGTTGTCACGCCATAAATCACCTCGTTATTATTTACCCATTTATCAACAAGCGCGCGGGATTTATTTATTCTTTTTTTTGCTTCAGCAGTTATTTCAAGCTTGGGATTTGATTTAAGAAATAATTCTATCTCATCGAGAGAGAGCGATTCGCCATCAATTAAAATTTTATTTTGTGCCATAGACCATTCTGAAAGATTTAGTCTTGGAAAAGTTAGGAAAAAGTATGAATGTATGAATGCTTGAATTCATGACTTGAACTTGCTCTTGCACTTGAACCAGGACATTGGCTCTTGTTAAGAAAAGTTTTGAATGTTTAGTTTTATTTTCCATGAACCATCTTCTTTATTTTATCGGAATTATGACGGTTAGTTTTGTATTTAATATGGATTTTCGAATCGTCATATTTTGTATCGAGCACTTCTGCCAGTGAATGAATCTTAGCTGCTGTTTTTGAATCCTCCAAACTTAATGCAATATTCTCTTCAACAAAACTTGTCTCGCTTATCTTAATAAGTTTATCAACCAGCGCAGGAATATTAATTCCCTTTTCAGCAGAAATAATTAAACCGTTTTCATAACTATTCATAACATAACTGATTTTCTGCCTGTCTTTCAGAATATCGACTTTATTGAATATTCGTATTATTGTTTTTTTATCACTTGAAAGATCCTTTAATGTTTCATCTACAACCTTTATATGATCTTCAAAATAATGATGAGAAATATCTACTACGTGAAGAATAACATCGGCATCTCTTACTTCGTTTAAAGTGCTTTTAAATGATGCGACAAGATGTGCCGGCAATTTTCGAATAAAACCAACAGTATCGCTTAAAAGTATTTTACTGTTTTTATTAAAGTTTATTGCTCTTGTCGTGGAATCGAGAGTAGCAAAAAGTTTATCTTCTGCAAGAACACCGGAATCTGTAAGCCTGTTGAACAATGTTGATTTCCCTGCATTGGTATACCCAACAAGACAGATTCTTGTAAATTCTTCTCTGCCCCGTGTTTGTATATTTCTCTGTGATTCAATCCTCTTAAGATTTTCTTTAAGATGACTAATCCTGTTCCTGATAATTCTTCTGTCGGTTTCAATCTGTGTTTCACCGGGACCTTTTGTTCCAATTCCTCCATACTGTTTTGATAAGTGAGTCCAGGCTCTTGTCAATCTTGGCAGTAAATACTGAAGCTGCGCAAGCTCGACCTGGGTTTTAGCTTCTCTTGTTTTTGCCCTCGATGCAAAAATATCTAGAATCAAACCGCTCCTATCTATAATTTTCCTGTTTAAGGTTCTTTCAAGATTCCTTACCTGGGTAGGGGAAAGGTCATCATCGAAGATCATAACATCGATCTGATCTTTCTCAACAACATCAATAAGTTCCCCGGCTTTTCCTTTTCCAATATAAAATGCCGGGTCAGCAGAATATTTCGCCTGAACAATTTTTCTGACAGTTTCAGCCCCTGCAGTTGAAGCTAATTCTTCAAGCTCATCTAAATGCTCTTTAACAATATCGGAATCAACATTTCCTTTTATCAATGCTACGAGCAAAGCACGTTCTACTATTTTTTGAGGAATTTCTATCATTATCTCTCTATTATAATTTTACTACTAATGAAAATGCATTTTTTCCTTATACCTTTATAATCTATAGCTCAGGTATAACGGAATAGGGTATAAGGTATAAATAAACAATTGAATTAATTATAAACAATTTCATACAACCATTCCATAACTTAAACTTGCATCATCTCTTTCTTAACATTCCTTGCAACAAGCATTTCAATTAAAGTAGTAATAATTGCAGCAAGAATAAATATTTTCCATAATTCAGATCCGAAACGCGCCTGTAAAATCATTTCGACAAGATTTTCATCCTTATTTATTTGAAAATGCGTTCCTTTAAAATTTATAGCTGAAAGATACTCTTCAAACTCCTTATTGCTTATATATTTTACTACCGATTCAAGCGGATCGTGGTTAACGGAAAACTCATCTGTAAGCCGGTTGTCTGAATAAACTTTAAAGACCCCGTTTAAATCAGTATTCAAATAAGTAAAGAATCCTGATTGATTAATCTCATCAGGATTAATGAATTCTCCAGTATTATCCGGCTCGCCCTGCGAAGCAGGTCTTTCGATTTTAACTTGAGAAACACTTTTACCTTTAAGATTAATATTAACTTCGTCACCAGCAAGATAATTTACTTCCGGTTCCTTTTTTGCAGTCAAATAAAAAACGGATTTATTTATTAGTGGTGGAAATATACCTTTAACCGGTAAATCGGACCAGCTTAATACAGGACTGGTACTTAAAACTAAAATTTTTCCGCTCCCAATTTTATACTCACTCACAAAAGAAGAGCCGTTCATCAGCGAAATAATATTGATTCCTTTCCCCTGCGGATCAATACGAAGATGACGATAAATATCAGGCGATTCAATATTTTTTTTAGTTTCTCTAGTAAAAAGGTTACTGAATAACGGATGGTCATATTCAACTTTGTCAAAAGAAACAGGGTTATCTTTCTTCCCTGCCTCACCAAAAAAGCCTTTAACTATAGGGAGATTAAATACATTCAGCATCTTCTGAAAACTTTCCGAAGTAGTTTTGCTTCCGGGAACAAGAAATAATCCTCCGCCGTTTTCTACAAATTGCTTTAATCTTTCTGATTCCGATATCTCCGAGCCAACAATAAAAACCATATCATACTGGTTAAGGTTTACAGATGAAAGTTGTCGTAAGGTTTTCCGCGAAATATTAAATGTTTCATCACTCCCGGAAGAAGTGAGAGCCAAATCAACAAATTGTACGTCTGCTTCATCCTCATAAAAAATCATCATTGGTATCTTATCAGGAATAAAAAGAGTAGTGTATCGCCTGTTATCCTGGATTATATCATCATCTTCAATTTCTGCAAAAACATCATTGTATCCTGCTTCTTTCACTATTGCTTCCATTGTTAAGACTGACGAACTCCCCGGCTCAAGTGTAACACTCTGCTGAGCAATTCTTTCATTATTTATAAAGAGGGAAACTACGAGATTGTTGACACTGCCCGAAGAATAGTTCGTAATTGTTACATTAAAAATTACAGGCTTATCTTTTTCAAAAATCTGTGTCTCTACTTTAATATCGTCAATTCCAATATTGTAAATATCTTTTCCTGAATAATCGAAAGAATATATTTTTACTTTTTCATCAAGCAACTGGCTTAGGCTGGAAAGAGAACCTTCTTTTAAGATTTTGCTGCTTTGAAAATCGGAGAAAATGTAGATTTCCTTGTTGAAGTTATCAGACTCTGATAAAATTTCCGATGCTTTAACCACAGCATCATGCAAGTACCCGCTCGAGTTCGAAGGATTTACTTCATCAACTCTTTTGGAAAGTTCTGTTAAATTTGTTGATGGCTTGATCTCATCTTTCATTTTATCTGAAACGAGAAGAAGGGCAACCTCATCTCCTTCCTGAAGATTTCGTAGCAATTCCTCTATTGATTCTTTCGCCTGGTTAATATATGAACCATCAGGATCAACAACTGACATACTGAAGGTATCATCGAGAATAAAAACACCAGTAGTCTTGGCAGCAGAGGTTGTTCCTCCAATCGCGACACCTTCGAGGGTTGGTCTTGCAAAAGCTAAAACCAAAAGTAAAATTATTAAAACTCTCAATGCAAGAAGAAGCCATTGCTTAAGCTTTATTTTCCTAATACTGTTCTTTTGCAATTCTTTAAGAAATGCCAAAGTGCTGAACTCAATCTTATTAAGCTTTCTAAGATTAAAAAGATGAATGAGAACAGGGATAGATGCAGCTAATAATCCAAATAAAACAGCCGGGTTGAGAAAAGTCATTAAGCTTAGTAATTCCTAGTTTTAGTTTTAAAAATAGCATTTTATGAATAGGAATACTATGTAACTATATCGGTGGAAAATTTTCGCTCAATTGGGACTCGACAAACACATATGAAATTTAATTTTGAGTTTTTTTATTCATAAGCAAATAATATATTTCATCTTATAAATATTCTATGATGGAAATGATAGGGGAAAAATGAAAAATCTTTTAATCTTCTTTTTACTTATAATCTTATTTCTGTTCGATCTTAAAGCACAAAATACCCAGGCATTTTATTTTGTTAATCTCCCTCATTCAGTCTCAACTTTTGGAACCGGTTGGCAGGGAGTTTCCTCTTTAACCAATGATGATGCACTTACTTATAATCCTGCTAAGTTAACCTTGACTAAGAATTCAAAAATTTCCTTTTATAGAAATCCTTTTCAATTAGTTAGCAGGGGACGACCATATCCTTTAACTAACCTTTCTTTATATCATAAAGAAGATAATATCGGTTCATTTGGTTTAAGTTATGAAAACTGGGATTTTGGAGAGATTCAGGGAGCGGTTATGGACCCTAATAATCCCGAAGGTTATAGCAGTAAGACTTTTCATTATTATGAAAGAAGTTTTTCAGCAGGTTATGCAAAGGATATAAATGAAAACTTCAGCGGAGGCGCTCAACTAAGATATAATTATACCCACTTTGGCGGGGTTATTGTCAAAGGGTTCTTCCTAAGCCTCGGATTGCTTTACAACCCTGACTTTTGTAATAATAAATTTAACATTGGGTTTTCATTGATGAATTTAGGCCCTGCAGTTAAATATGAAGCAACTACTGTTAGTGGAGAAACATTTACTAATTATGATCCACCACCTACAAAATTAAATTTGGGTATAAATTTCGTTACGGTAGAAAATGAATATTTCACCATGCCGATAAGCTTAAGTATTTCAAAACCATTTGATAAAAGAGATGATAACGGAGATGGTCAATCTTCATTTAAAACTTTATTTAGCGATTGGTCTGATTTCCCTAATGACGCCTCGCTTCAAACAGGACTTTCATTTATCTGGAAGCCGTTAAGACTTGGTAATGACTTTTCATTCTTCCAGGAGTTTTATTTCGGTAATTTTTCAAGAGGAATAAAAACTTATTTAGAAAATTACTATACACATGGAATAAATATCGGAATAGAATTTTTTGAGTATAAATTCTCAATGGGTTATGCAGGAGTCTCCCACAATGTCCACTATCCAAATTATTTACAGTGGGTTTTCCCTTACGAAACTTTTCAATTTACTTTTGAGCTGAACGATAATTTATTATTTCATCGGGGAAATAACAAAGAAAGTTATTCTCCTCTTGAAAGTATAATCCTTTCACTTGGTCTGGGACATACTGCAAGATTAGGGATGGCTAAAGGTTCTGAAGTAAGCCATTACAAAGTTTCTTACGGCAACAATTTTACTTATTCTTTTGAAGCTTCATTTTATTTTGATAAAAGAAATGCCTTGGTTTCATCAGTAACTTATAATTCAGTTCCTTATGATATTTCCTATGGGTCATTCAAATTTATTGATACCAAATTTGAAACTTTCTCGTTCTTCTCTTCTTACAGGTATCATCCATTGGAAAGTATCCGGTTTTTATTTGTTCAGGGAGGAATGGGAATTTATAGATGGAATCCGGTTATAAAGACTGAACCGAGATATGATTATGAAACGGCTTTACAACTTTCAACAGGTTTAACATTAGATTTTCTAACTCCACTAATTATTATACCAACTATCGATTATAATTTAATTTTATATCCTTCAACCGGTGATGCACCTAGAATACAAGGATACAATCAATTTAATTTTATATTAAAAGTTGGATATAAAATTATATAATATTAAAAATTGAAAGCTTTGATTTAAATCTTGTAATCTTTTAATTTTTCAATTGGCTTTTTGCAATCAGATTAAGTGCACTCCCCGCTTTAAACCATTTTATCTGGGATCCATTCATGGTATGGTTTAGAACAACTTCATTTGAAGTGCCATCTTTATGTTTGATTATCATCTTAACAGGCTTTTCCGGTGCTAATTCAGAAACTTTCAGAGTAATTTTATCTTCTTCCTGAATTTTGTCGTAATCTTTTGGATCAGCAAAAGTTAAAGGCAACATCCCCTGTTTCTTAAGATTTGTTTCATGAATTCGTGCAAAGCTTTTAACAATAATTGCTTTCCCGTCCAGGTATCTTGGTTCCATAGCCGCATGTTCACGGCTCGACCCTTCACCATAGTTTTCATCACCTATAACAACCCAGCCATGTCCGTGTTTTTTGTATGCACGGGCAACTTCAGGAACAGATTTATATTCGCCCGTAAAAATATTTTTG
>Ga0154475_1005_pt2 | contig 29935 bp, 29 predicted proteins | sample RifGroC2_FD_115954 | JGI IMG/M metagenome (GOLD analysis project Ga0154475, IMG submission 115954) | Ignavibacteria bacterium GWC2_36_12 | reverse complement strand
GCATTATCTCTTTTGCGGTTATTTCAGCATCATTGATTATCTTTTTTGCTTCAATCTTCGCTTCTCTTATATCAAGCTCGGCTTCTTTCTTTGCATCCTTTAATTCGCTCTCATATACCGCGAGCTTTTCTTTGATAACAGCTATTTCCTTCTCAAGAGTTAATACTTCAGAGATTGCCATACCAAAGAAAGCCATTGCACCGAGAGTTACGTTTCTTAAACTATAGAGAATAAGATTCTCCGTTAAAAGTTCATTCGCAGAAAAATAGTCTCTGAAAAAAGTTATTATCATAATACCGATAATGGTAGCGGCAATAATGAGCGAGAAAACTATTTTGCCACCGGTTCTCCAGCCGAGACTTTTATTTATGTACCAGCCGAGTGCAAAACAGAGAACAGAAAGAACAAACCAAACGGTAAAATTATGGTCGCCAAAATTAAAAAGCTTCGTGTTCATGAAATTCGATGCGAACATCAGGATACCGAGCAAAAGAAGGAAAATATAATTATAGAATTTTCTCTTAAACATTTATAGCCTCTTTATTACTTCCTTCATAATCAATGTCATTTTAGGTTCGGCTGCCATTGCAGCCGCTATAATCTCTTCAACATTAACAGGCTTTAACGATTCGGGAAAACATTCATCCGTTATAATGCTGAAGCCGAGCACTTTCATTCCCATATGATTTGCGGCAATGTTCTCGGGAATTGTCGACATACCGACAACATCGGCGCCGGTGTTTCTTAAAAACCTGTACTCGGCTCTTGTTTCAAGATTAGGACCGGGAACAGCAACGTAAACTCCTTTTTGAATTTTAATCTTATTATCAAGAGCCACTTCTTCTGCAAGACTAATCAGCTCATTACTGTAAGCTTCACTCATATCGGGAAATCTGGGACCAAGCTCTTCATAATTTTTTCCTATAAGAGGATTATCTCCAAGAAGATTTATATGATCAACCATAATCATAATATCCCCTCTTCTGTATTGCGGATTCATTCCACCGCATGCATTGGAAACAAGAAGAGTTTCGACTCCGAGGAACTTCATTACTCTGACAGGATAAACAATTTGCTGCATCGTGTATCCTTCGTAATAATGAAATCTTCCCTGCATTGCAACAACTTTTTTATTCCCTATTGATCCGAAAATTAATTTTCCTTTGTGAGATTCCACGGTTGACAAAGAGAAATGAGGAAGATTTGCATAATCGATTTCATGCTCAATATTAATTTCCTTTACAAGTCCGCCGAGACCGGTACCAAGAATAATCCCGACAGGATAATTATCCTTTGTTACTTTCCTTATAACTTCTAAAGTTTCTTCGATTTTTTTTAAAAGATTTTCCATAATTATAATTTATCCGCTATATCGTTTGGATCAATATCAACCTTGCTGATTTTTTTGGCTGCTTTAGCAGGTTCTTTCTCCTGTACATTTTGTTCAACTTTCATTTCAAGAAGTTGAGCCTGGGAATTAATAATTGCTTTTAGCTTGGCAACTATAAGCGTTCTTTCCTCTCTTAGCTGAATGACAGAATTCCTGACTTCATTTGCATTCTCTCTTGCTTTCTCGAGAATCTGCTGTGCTTTTAGTTCCGCTTCCTGGATCATCAGGTTTATCTGCTTCTTTGCAGAGTCGATAGATTTTGCAGACGATTCCTGAGCCTTTGTAAGTGTATCCTGTATATTCTTTTCAATTTTCCTGAATTCCGCAAGCTGTTCATTAATAGTTTCAAGTTCTTTCTTTAACGAATCATTCTCATTTTGAAGTTCGTCAACATCGGCTGCAATCTTTTCCAGAAAAGCCCGGACTTCTTCCCTATGAAATCCTCTAAAAGAATTTTTGAATTCCTGCTTTTTAATATTTTCAGAGGAGAGTTTCATTTATCTTTTTAGTTTTTAGAATAATCTCTCTGCCCAAAAATTGCCGAACCGATTCTTAACATCGTTGCACCTTCTTCAATAGCAATTTCAAAATCAGAAGTCATTCCCATTGAAAGCTCATTTATATTTTTAAATCCCTTTGTATTCAGGTCGTCTCTCAATTTACGCAAATATCTGAAACTTTTTCTAATTTCTTCTTCATTATCTGTAAAAGGTGCAATCGTCATCAAACCGATCAGTTCAATATTTTTCAACCTGTTACTGCTATCAACTAAACTAAATATTTCATCTTCATTCTCTACCCCGCTTTTTGTTTCTTCGTCCGATGTTTTAACCTGCAAAAGAATTTTCTGAACTTTATTTATTTGCTCAGCTTTTTTGTTGATTTCATCTGCAAGGGACAAGGAATCTACAGAGTGAATATATTCAGCGGACCTGATTGCAAACTTTACTTTATTCTTCTGAAGATGACCGATAAAATGCCAGGTCATTTTATTTCCCAGCACTTCAAATTTAGAATTCAACTCCTGGGCTTTATTCTCACCAAAGTCTGTAATACCACTATCAAATGCTGCTGTAATATCATCGGGACCAAAATTTTTAGAAACAGCAATAAGTTTTATTTCCTTAGAATTTCGCCCGATTTCTGCACATTTCGATTCAATTTTTTCACGAACAAGCTTAATGTTATCGGCTATCATATCAAAATCAAGATAGTGAATTTATCGGCTTTAGCACTGAAAATCAACTTATTCAGCATAATATAAATCATGAAGAATGTAAAGAAAAGAAGTGATTTTCGAAAATATTTTTCAATAAGATAAATCAATGTAACTCCACTTTTTTGTAATTTAAATAAGAGTTTTTAGAAATATGGAGATACGAAATGGAATTCTTACAGAGCATACTTGATAAAGCTTCAAAGAAAAGAAAAACAATTCTTCTGCCTGAATCTTCCGATGAAAGAGTATTGAAAGCAGCGGAAGTTCTTACAAAAAATAATGTCGCTTCAATTATCACATTGGGGGACGAAGAAAAAGTAAGAAGTGATGCCGAAAAACTCGGAGTCGATCTTACAGGGGTAAGAATAATCGACCAGGAAAAATCAGATAAGCTTAGCGACTTTACAAATATTTATTATAATCTCAGGAAGAAAAAAGGAATTACAATCGAACAGGCAAGAGAAACAGTAAAACGTGATCTCTTTTTTGCTGCAATGATGGTTAAAGAAGGAATGGCAGAGGGAAGTGTTGCGGGGTCTCTTGCTGCTACGGCAGATGTTTTAAGAGCAGGAATACAATGTATAGGCGTTGCAGATGGTATTTCAATTGTATCGAGCTACTTCCTAATGGTAAAGCCGGAAAAAACTTATACATTTTCCGATTGCGGAGTAGTACCGGATCCCGATGCAAAACAGCTTGCCGATATTGCAATTTCTGCTGCAGGCAACCACAAAAAGCTCACAGATGAAGAACCTTATATTGCGATGCTTTCCTTCTCGACAAAAGGTAGTGCAGAGCACGAAACTGTTGACAAAGTAATTGAAGCTACTAAGCTTGTTAAAGAAAGAAGACCTGATCTTAAAGTTGACGGCGAATTACAATTCGATACAGCAGTGGTTGATTCTGTTGGAATAAGAAAAGCTCCCGGCAGTGAAGTGGCTGGAAGAGCTAATGTTCTAATCTTTCCAAATCTCGATTCAGGTAACATTGCATATAAACTTGCACAGCGTTGGGGCAAAGCTGAAGCAATTGGTCCGCTTGTACAGGGATTGAAAAAGCCTTTCTTTGATCTAAGCCGCGGCTGCAGTGTTGATGACATTGTAAACAATGTTGGTATTTGCGTGCTGATGGGATGAGGAAAAGCTTGCCCCGACGAAGTTTCAGCGAAAGTCGGGTTCAAGTGCAAGTTCAAGAAGTCTATTTATTCATTGTGGATAAATAAAAATCAAAGTATTAAATTAGATTATGAATCACCCTGTTGAAATATTTCCTTCGGAACGAGAAAAACTTTATGATCGATTTGCAGATAAGTTAGAGACTGCCAATAACTTAAGCCGAAAAGTAGTTAGTTTTCAAGCTAATAATTTTTTATCAAAAAATATTTTTAAAAGGGATTCTTTATGAACGAACTTACCGATGAAGAAATTAAGAGACAGGATTTTGTAGATAACACTATTTTTGATATGATACGGACGCTTAATCCTACTTATAAAGAAATTGAATGGGATATCGAAATGATTGGTGAAGTTAGAGATGAAATTTCCGAATGGATTGTGTCAAGATTAAAACTTTGTCCTGAGCAAAAATTTTATCCTTTTATCAATGAATAGTTATCTATCAGAAAGAGTAATTGAAGATATTTTAGCTGCTGATAAATCCATTCTATCAGAAGTTCTTTCTGTAAATGTTTCTGATTTAAGCATTATTGATAGACAAAAAATAGTTAGTTCGGGTAAGCTGGACTTGCTTTATCTATGCAAAGATGAAATCTTGTTGATTGAGCTAAAGATTGTCCCATTTTATAAAGATATTATTACCCAAATCAATAATTACGAAAAGGATTTAATTGATCTCCAAAATAAGAATAAAATAGCTCGGTCAAAGATCAAAAAAATAATTCTTGTAGTAGGATGTAGAGAATCGGACTATAAATCTTGCAAAGAAAACAATATCGAATTGTTAGTTTACAAACCAGAAGGTATTCTTTCAAGATATTATGAGAACTTCAAAGAGCTTTCAACCTTTTTAAAAATTCAGTCGGGAGATTTTGGTGTTGTGAGATTGGGGTTAATTAAAAATTCTCTTAATTATCTTGCCCAAGGTTTAAGCATTAAAGAAATCTGCAAACTTGAAATGAAATCAGAAAAAACGATCAGGAATAAAATATCTGTTGCACAACACCTTAACCTAGTTTCAAAATTCAAAGCAAATTTCTTCTTAACCGATTCAGGGAATTCTTTTGTTGAATTGGGGGATCAAATCCTCGATGATAGATTGAATCAACATCAAATTGATTTAATCTCTAATTTCATTAATGAAAACCCTTTTTATTCCCCTATTACTTATACAATCTATTCATTGATTGAAAGTGTTTTTGTCCTTTCTAAAACATCATATCCAGTGCCTAAAGATTCTTTAAAAGATTATTTTGTAAAATCAGTCGCAAAGACTGAAACTTGGAGAATGCCAAGAGCAAGAGAGACAGCTACTTACATTTTTTCAAATTATGCTTGCGAATTAGAATATTTAGTGAAGGTTGACAATCAATTTTTCCTCTCGCCCAAAGGTATTCAAGCGATTCTTCTCTTGCAGCTGAATCGTTCAATTAAACTTATTGAGACAAGAAATTAGTCATCTATATGTCCCCACTCTTCTTCCCCACCCAATCCGATTTACACAAATGGTTTGAGAAAAACCATAACAAAGCTGGTACTTTACGTTGCAAGGATTTTAGCCTAATTTTAATTGTATGAAGTAATGAACCAAACCAGAGGTATATATGACATACAAGGTAAATCTCAAAAAAGGTGATGAAGGATATTCTATCTGGGTTCCTGGTCTTCCCGGATGCTGGTCCCAGGGAAATACTGAAGAAGAAGCTTTAGAGAATATTAAAGATGCCATACAGGCATATCTGGAAACCGTTGAAGAGTTAAGTCAAGATAAAGAATCCCGATATGTTGAAGTAAATTAACTCTAATGCCTAAATTACCCGGCATAAATCATCAACGAGCAGTGAAAGTTTTTGAAAAAGCAGGCTTTAAAATAGCCAGGCAAGGAGATATTACAATGACTGATGGTAAACGTATAATTACTATTCCACGAGCTAATCCAGTAAATGCTTATACAATGGCTGGCATTATTAAAGATGCGGGAATGACAATTGAGGAATTCAAAAACAAATTATAAATCTTAAAAAGAAGATGTCTCTTCTCTTCTTCCTCACCCAACACGATCTCCGCAAATGGTTTGAGAAAAACCACAACAAAGCAGATGAGCTTTGGGTTGGCTATTATAAAAAAAGTACTGGTAAGTCAAGTATAACCTGGCCAGAATCTGTCGATGAGGCTTTATGCTTTGGCTGGATAGACGGCATCCGCAAATCCATTGATGAGGAAAGCTACAAAATACGTTTTACTCCGAGAAGAAAAGGAAGTATCTGGAGTGCAGTAAATACAAAACGAATTAAAGAACTTATAAAGCCCGGATTAGTTAAGCCTTCCGGACTTGAAGCCTTTTCCAAAAGAGATGAAAAGAAAACCAACCGATATTCCTTTGAACAGGAAAAAGTAAAACTCCCCGCTGAGTTTGAGAAAAAAATTAAAGCAAACAAAAAAGCCTGGGAGTATTTTCAAAAACTTCCGGCTTATGCTAAAAGAGTTTCCACCTGGTGGGTTATAAGCGCAAAGAAAGATGAAACAAAACTAAGCCGGCTTAACACTTTAATTAAATGTTCTGAGGAAGGAAGAAAAATTCCCGGACTTGTTATAAGTAAAAAAGATAAATGATCACTAACCTATCTAAAAATTATTTCAGACTTCTTATTAAGAAAATCTCCATAATTTGCTGCTGCTAATTTTATCGAATGCTTTGTAGCTTTATCTGGCGATTGGAAGAACTGAGTTTCAACAATTAATTTATCTTTTTCTATTGTCCGTTTCCATATCCCTACTACCTTCCCATTTATTAAGATTGCTGGTCTGAAAATACCGTTATTAGAAATCGCTTTTTTTTGGTTCTCAATAGGGATTGCAGCACTTCTATCTTTGTAGCTGATAATAAACTCGTCGTATGCAGGTAAAAGATAAACCGATTCCTTATTTGTTTTAGGTAGAGAAAATGATTTGGCAAACCAGTAAACTTGCGTGCCGATTTTTTCAGAAATAAATTTTGATTTTATCATTTCCAAAGCCTGATTTGCATCTTTAGCCTGCAAACCCGACCACCAAATAAAATCCTGTAACGTTGCAGGACCATGACTCGTAAAATATCTGCTTGCAAGATTAGCCAATGCTTCTTCCCTATCCAGTATTTTTGGTTCCGGAACTCTTTCCTTTAGCAAAGCGTAAGTTTGCTTTTTATCTTTTATAGAACCGCTGCATATTATACCTTCCAATTCCGCTCTAAACATAATATGAAATATTTTTTGTTCCTTAGTTGGAATTTTAGCTTTTTCAAGTATACTTACTAACTCTTCGCGAGTCAGGTGCTTTCCTTTTGTTAATACCTTTTCTATGATCGAATTACTTTTCTTAAAAATTACTTCAGTCAATCCCATTGCTTTCCATCTCGATTTAAATGATGCTTTAAATCTTGGCGCCGCTAATTCGAGCATCCAGTTTATATCACCCGGTAAAACAAAGTGCCAGGTAGGTCTTAATATATGAGTCCTGATAATTTCGCCCGAACCAACAGCTTCATCTATCATTTTTTCAGTTGATTCGGGAAGCCGGATGCCGATAGCCCATTTTGCCATGTTATAATCCTGAGCCTGCAATGCACCCATCCATTGTACAATCTCTTTAACAGTCTTAAATTTCGTCCCTGCGATCTGCTGATTAATCAGACGGGCTCTCGCAATACCTCTTAAATCCATATTACGTTTCTATTTTAAATTGTGAAAAGATAAAAAGATAATAAGTAAGTCTCGTCAAATATATTAATGAAAAGAAAAAATATTTCATTATTATTACTTTAATTTTTCAATAATCTAATAACAAAATGAGCAAATATATTGCTTTTCTTCGTGCCGTTAATGTCGGCGGCAGAGTTGTAAAAATGGAACAACTCAAAAAAATATTTGAAGACCTAAAACTGAAAAATGTTAAAACATTTATTCAAAGCGGCAATGTAATTTTTGAAACGATGGAGAAAGACAAAAATATTTTAACAAAGAAAATCGAAAAGAAGCTGAAAGCATCCCTTAACTACGAAGTTTTGGTTATGTTAAGAACCGATAAAGAACTTGCTGACATTGTAAAGCAAAATCCATTTAAGGATGACAAACTCGATGAAAACACGAGAGTTTATATTGCATTTCTGTATAATAAACCGGGCAAAGAAACAAAAAATATTCTTTCATCTTTGAATAATAAAAATGAAACTTTCCTTCTTAAAAACAACGAAGTTTATTGTAAAGTCCGAAAGGATGAAAAGAAAAGCAGCTACTTTTCAATTTTACTTCTTGAGAAAAAACTGGGTATACCGCTAACAACGCGTAATCAAACAACTGTGAACAAAATAAAACTTTTGTTAGATTCTGATTCAATATTAAAGTCTGTGCAATCGATGAAACCTGGTCGGGATTGAAACTTGTAATTCCTTTAAAGGACAGACGACAATAAAATCTTATGAATAAGTTCCAGAAACTACAATTTAAAAGCATTGATGATTTTCTTGAATATCTTCCGGAAGACGAGTTGAAGATTGTAAACAGGTTACGACAATTAATTCTGGACTGCATTCCTGATTGTGTGGAAAAACTTTCATACAATGTTCCATACTATTACAGGCATTCAAGAATCTGCTTCATCTGGCCGGCATCTGTACCATGGGGAAATGTAAAAATGAAAGGTGTGCAATTAGGTTTTTGTAACGGGAATAAACTCAACGATGAAATAAAATATCTTGAAAGAGGAAACCGGAAACAAGTTTACATCAAAACTTTTTACGATGTTAAAGACATTGAAACTGATTTACTCAGATCATATATCTTAGAAGCTGTAATGAGAGATGAAAAACTCAAAAAAAAGTAACTTCATAATTATAAAATGATAAAATCATTTAAGGTTAACATCCCTCAAATTATTCTCGATGACTTAAAATCGAGAATAAAAAATACAAGATGGACTGATGAAATTACCGGATCAGGATGGACTTACGGGGCGGGGCTAAACTATATGAAAGAGCTTGCTGAATACTGGATAAATGAATACTACTGGAGAAAAACCGAAGAAGAAATTAATTCTTATCCGAATTTTATTGCTGAAATTGATGGCTACAAAATTCATTTTTTGCATATAAAGGGAAAAGGCAAAAACAATTTTCCTCTCATTATAACTCACGGCTGGCCAGGCTCATTCCTGGAGATGATGAAAATAATTCTGCCACTTGCAGAGAATTCTGAATTCACTTTTGACCTGATTATTCCATCAATGATGGGATATGGATTTTCAGAAAAAATTAATAAACCGGGATGTAATGTCCGGTTCATGGCTGATCTATGGTTTAATCTTATGAAAGAATTGGGATATGAAAAATTCGGAGCCCAGGGCGGGGATTTCGGAGCGGGAGTAAGCACTGCACTTGCTTTAAAGTATCCGCAAAATATAACAGGCATACACCTGAACTATATTCCCGGTTCTTACAAGCCATATCTTAAAGAAGGGGAAAAACTAACTCCGGAGGAAATCCAATATGAGAAAGATGAAGAAGAATGGTTTCAAAGAGAAGGTGCTTATGCAGCTCAACACAGCACAAAACCACTTACTCTTGCTTATGGTTTAAATGATTCTCCCGTTGGATTATGTTCATGGATAATCGAAAAATTCTCCGGCTGGGCTGACTGCAAAGGAAATATTGAAAACGTTTTTACAAAAGATGAATTGCTTGCAAATGTAACTTTATACTGGGTTACAGAAACATTTCACTCATCAATCAGGCTTTATAATGAAAACAGTAAAGTCCCGCTTCATTTCAGTAAAGATGATTATGTAAAAGTACCTGTGGGAATTTCCCGCTTTCCGCTCGAAGATCCATTTCCCCCACGTAGCTATATTGAAAGAGGATATAATATTCAGCACTGGACAGAGATAGCGAAAGGCGGACATTTTGCTGCAATGGAACAACCGGAGTTATTTGCAGAAGACATTATTAAATTCTTTAAGTCTCTTCATTAAAATTCCATCTAATTTTATAAAATCATCTTATATATTTTATATGAGAATATCGAGACGGGAATTAAAAGAACAACGGATAAAATATATCTCTCATCCACAAAAGTCTTGATCATTAAAAAAAGATGAAATAGAAGAGTTAAGACAATAAAATAAAACTTTGGGCTGTTTCTAAAATCTTTCATTTTATTTCTATTCCGTTAATTTCACACTGGCAGAGTTCAAGTTCAAGAGTAAGTTCAAGAAGTTAAAAGATTCAAGGCTTGCTCTTGAACTTGCCCTTGAACACTTTTGCTATCGTTTCTTCTCTTCTTTAACAATCAGCTTGGCATTGATAATATCTTTATGTTCCATGTTAAGCGTGTTCCCTATCTTTTTTATAAGATGATCCTCATGTGCATTGAGAGTTTCGTCAATATAAATTAACCGCCAAAGGTTTTCTAGCAACCGGAATTTTTCTTCCCTGGAGAAATTCTGATTGATTGTTGTAGAAAACTCATAAATGCTTATACTCTCTTTAATCTTTTCTTCGGAAAGTTCTAATAGCTCATCGGCATAATCTTTTTCAAGATTAAAAGTATTTTTCATTACAGAAATAATCTTCTTCCTTTCATCCTCTGTAAATTCAGTATCGGCTTTTGCTATTTCAATAAGCAAAGCACAGGTAGCAACCTGCAGTTTCCTATTATTATCTGCCGGCTCAGATTTTTCTATACGTTGTTTGAATATTTCTTTTAAGTATTTAATCATAATTACAACTCTAAATACCGATAATAAGTTACAAGTTAACCAAAATTTAATTTATAAAAACCGTGTCTCACTTTCTGACCGTTGACACCAATTCTTTTTTTAACTAACTTAAATATTGTAGGTACCCTTATATCCTAATTTTTCAAGGGGAACTAACAGTATAATTTTAAAAATTTTTTATTCTTTTTAGTAATTCTCAATACATTTATTAAGCGTAGAAATTGAGAAAAAATAATATTTACATTTATATAGTACTTTCCTTGGCAATAGTTCCAACTATTGTCAAGTTTTTGTTTTTCCCTTCTTATCCCGGTTCAGATGATGCTTTTATTCATGCCAGAATTGTAAGTAATATTACTTCAGGATTGGGCTGGGGAGTCAATATAAATGAACCTGTAAATATGTCCACTGCCCCACTTTATACCTGCATTCTGAGTATAATCGCTATCTTTACAAATGATTTTTTCTTCCCCGCAATGATTTTTTCTTGTCTCCTTTCTGCTTTTTCTATTATCATTACATATCTAATAATCTCATCCTTGACAACATCTAACATAGTTCGTCTCTTAGGAACTATATTAGCGGCTTTTAATATCCACCTCTGGAGATGGAACGGAACCCTTATGGAGACAATTCCAGCTGTCGCTCTTACATTATTGATCTTTTACTTCTGCATTAGGTTTAGTAAAAATTTAACGACTAAGAAGATAATTTGGATCGGGGTAGTACAAGGGGCTGCCATTCTTGTAAGACCTGAATCCATTCTTCTTTTGTTATCAATAATTCTGTACTTACGACTAAACACTACTCGTAACCTGATAAGTATTGTAGTCCCATTACTTTTTGCTGTGATTCTTACTATTTTGCCCTGGATATTTTTTTCTCTTTCATATTTACATTCTTTAGTTCCTACAACTTACTATGCAAAGACAACTATATTCCATTGGGTTAACATCACAGTACTCAAAGCTGTAACTATTATTTTAGCAACGGGCTATCTCCCGCTACTAATTTTTTATATATTATGTCTTTTTTTTGCTCCACAGTTGCAATCCAAAGAGCGCTCTTTTCTGATACAAAAAATATTACCGTTTTTTCTTTTTCCCCTAATATTAATCACTTTTTATTACTTCAGGACACCAGGCTTAATGGCTTCAGCTAGATATTTTTTCCCTGCTCTTTCTATTATACCAATTATTGGCGTTCTTACTCTTGATAAATATTTTATATACCTCAAAAAAAAATTGATTTACTGGACATGCTTTCTTATGTGTTTTATCCAGATCGGTTTAACTGCATATTTCGCTGGAACTGTTGTGGTTCCAGTATTAACTGGATTTCAAAGTAATTATGTTGAAACAATGTCATCAGTGGCAAAATTTTTAGAGTTTAACTGCAAACCTGTTGATAATGTTTTAGTAGAAGCAGATATAGGGGTGATATCGTTTTATGGAAATTCTAAATTTAAGATTGCTGATGGTGGAGGCTTGGCTTCTCCCAATCTTCGTGGACTCAACCTCAAGGAACGAATCTCTGTATCCAAAGCACTCTTTGTTGTTCAGAGTCTTGGAACAAGATCAAATGAATATGCGGGGGAAGATAATCGCCTTAAATTCCTCTTTTCGAAGTCTTTTAAAAGTCACGGGATTGCGGAATCGAAAAAAATATATTATTGCAACGTTTATCGTGTGATTCATTAAATATATTTCGGCAAACACTCAACGATGATGTCCTAAAATTTATTCTAATGTTTTGTTTTCAGATAATCTAAAAACTTTGCTATAGTTAGCCTTCCGTTTCTATCTCAGTTTCTTTCTTGGGTTTTGGCGGGCGCTCATATAGTTCAGCCATTTCTTTATAAGTATCAGCAAGATAACCGGGAACCTGTTCCCATGTAAAACGCCACGTCCAGTTACCGCCAAGCTTACCGGGAAAATTCATTCTCGATTCGCCACCAAGATTTAAAACATCCTGCATTGGAATAATAACAATATCTGCAACTGATGCATAAGCAATCTTTATGAGCTTCTGAACTACATCATCTCCGTAATAATCAAGATACTTTTGTGCGTGAGAATAAATATCATTTTTTGCTTCCTTCTCTTTTTCAAAATAAGCGCGTGTTGTATCATTATCGTGAGAGCCTGTAAAGACAACGCTGTTTGGAGTAATATTATGTGGCAGAAATCTTCTTTCCATTCCTTTTCCAAAAGCAAATTGGAGAATTTTCATCCCGGGGAATTCAAATTTGTCCCTTAAAGCTTCCACCGATTTTGTAATTACACCGAGATCTTCAGCAAGTATCGGAAGCTCGCCAAGATGTTTTTTCAAAATATTAAAAAGTTTTTCTCCCGGCGCTTTAACCCATTTACCTTTCTCGGCAGTCTTCGCATTTCCCGGAATTTCCCAGTACGCTTCAAATCCCCTAAAATGATCTATCCTGATTATATCAACCAGCTTAAGGGTATCAGACATTCTCAGCCGCCACCAAAGGAAATCATCTTTTTCCATTACATCCCACCGGTAAAGAGGATTTCCCCAAAGTTGTCCTGTAGAACTAAAATAATCAGGTGGAACACCCGCGACAGTTTCAAGATTTCCCTCTTTATCTACAGTGAAAATACTTTTGTTTGCCCATAGATCTGCACTATCGTAAGCAATAAAAATGGGGGTATCGCCAATTATTTTTATTCCTTTCTCATTTGCAAACTTTTTGAGGTTGCACCATTGATGTAAAAACTGGAATTGAACAAACTTATGATAATTAATATCATCAGTGAGTTTTTGTTTCCATTCATCCAATGATTTTTTATCTCTTACAACAAGACCTTTATCCCACTTCGTCCAGAGTTCTCCCCCGTGAAAATCTTTAGCTGCCATGAAAAAAGCAAAATCGTTCAACCATTCTTCATTCTCATTACAGAAAGAATTATAGTTTTCTTCCTGCCCGTTAGAATTTTTCTTAAAGTTTAGATATGCTTTCTTAAGAATTAATTTTTTGTAATGAATGACTTCGCCATAATCAATTTTATATGGATCGCTTTTCTGATATACACTGATCTCTTTCAAAGAAAGAAAACCATCTTTGGCTAATTTTTCCGGACTAATTAATAACGGGTTTCCTGCAAAAGCGGAAAAACATTGATATGGAGAATCACCATAGCCCGTTGGTCCTAACGGAAAAACCTGCCATAGTTTCTGCCCCGCTGCTTCAAGAAAGTCTACAAAACTATAAGCTTCACTTCCGAGATCCCCGATTCCAAATGGACCCGGCAAAGAGGTTGGGTGAAGAAGAATACCCGCTGATCGCTCAAATCTCATTTAAGTTCCTTAAATAATTTTTGAAATGAAAAATAAAAAGGCGAAAGGAAATAAAAAATCCCACCGTTATTAGCACGGTGGGAATCGTCATATAGGAAAATTTTTTAAGACAAATTTTAATTATAACCTAAATGTAACTCCTGCTACAATATATCCTACTCCATAACCAAGCTCTAAAAATGCACCAATAGATTGAGAAAAGTAATATCTGCCGCCTGCATGGAAACCATAAAGGAGATAACTTCCTTCAGAACTATAAAAACCAGTATAACCGGAAGGTTCTGAAACGCTTACTATATTATATCCTAGAGTTACACCGCCGTATAAATCAAGATCTTCAACATCCGCATCTACAAAATGATACTCTCCGCGTGCGCCAATTACAATGTAAGTATATGTCCATTCGTAATCATGACCAAGATAGGTACCTCCATCGTAAGAAGACGAACTATAGCCAACAATTCCACCTACAGAAAACTTTTCATGAATCCCTGCCTGAAATCCTGCACTAATAGAGGGAATATCCATAGTTCCATAAATACCTGCTAAGCCTGGTCCTATACCAATGTTCAGCATATTATTTCCTTTTTTATACGTCTGTCCAAAAGACAGTGAAGCAACAAGAACTATAAAAATCGAAACAGATAAAAGTTTCTTCATTACGGACTCTCCTTATATTATTGTTGTTATTAAGAATCTGACCATCTATCAGATTTCTTTATCCAAGAACAAATTAGTAAAAACAATTATAACGCCTGAAAAACTAAGTTATTATTTAATAAAAAGGAAGGATTTTTTTGAAAATTAGATAAAATTGTTTCTAATTAGGGCTCTAAATCAAAAAGCTGAATAATATTATAAAATGCTCTGATTTAAGCAGTGTATTTGAAGTTTCCTGCTTTTAATTCTGATTAACAATAATTCTTCATTAATTTCTCGACAAACTTTTAGTAAATTAGCTTTAAATGTGATTAAAATTGTACTGGGAATCTCCTGTTTTATGTTTATTGAAAAATAAATTATGAAAAAGAATACTCTAACTTTTATACTTTCCCTTTTCCTATTATGTAACAGCAATTTGAAAGCAGAAGATGGATACAGACTATGGCTCAGATATGATTTGATATCAAACCAGGAAAGATTAAATGAGTACAAAGAATTAATTAAGGGGTGCTTGATTGAAGGAAACTCGTCTACTATTAATGCGGTAGAAAATGAATTACAGATCGGGTTAAAGGGGTTATTGGGTTCAGATATCCCGCCAATTAAATCAATCGGAAAAGATGGAATATTAATAGCAAGCAAATATTCAGCCTCTTACCTATTATCAAAACTAAAGTTAGAAACTAAGTTAAAAAATATCGGCTCCGAAGGATTTCTCATTTTCAATTCTAAAATTGAAGGGAAAAAAGTAATTGTAATTACGGCAAATGAAGATGTCGGAATTTTATACGGTGTTTTTAATTTTTTAAGATTGCTGCAGAGAAATCAGGATATTTCGAATCTTAATATTGAATCTTCTCCAAAAATAAAACTAAGACTTCTTAATCATTGGGATAATCTCGATAGAACGGTTGAAAGAGGTTACGCAGGATTTTCAATTTGGGATTGGCACAGGCTGCCGGAATATATTGACCCGAAATATAAAGATTATGCAAGAGCCAATGCATCTATTGGAATTAACGGAACCGTTCTAACAAATGTAAATGCGAATGCTTTGGTTCTAACTTCTGAGTATCTTGAAAAAGTTAAATCATTAGCAGATGTTTTTCACCCTTATGGAATTAAAGTCTATTTAACAGCAAGGTTCAGTGCGCCTGTTGAAATAGGTGGATTAAAAACAGCCGACCCTTTTGATAAAGATGTACAACAATGGTGGAGAGATAAAGCTAAAGAAATTTATTCCTTTATCCCAGACTTCGGCGGCTTCCTTGTAAAAGCAAATTCTGAAGGACAGCCCGGACCTCAGAATTATGGGCGCTCTCATGTTGATGGTGCCAACATGCTTGCCGATGCTTTGCAGCCTTTCGGTGGAGTTGTTATGTGGAGAGCATTTGTATATGATAATAATGTTCCGGAGGACCGTGCAAAGCAGGCATATAATGAATTCAAACCTTTTGACGGCAAGTTTAGAAATAATGTATTAATTCAGGCTAAGAATGGACCAATTGATTTTCAGCCGCGCGAACCTTTCCATCCTTTATTCGGTGCTTTACAGGAGACTCCATTAATGATGGAATTTCAAATCACCCAGGAATATTTGGGACAGGCTTCACATTTAGTTTATCTTGCACCATTGTATAAAGAATGTCTTGAGTCGGATACTTATGCTAAAGGTAATGGCTCTACAGTTGCGAGAATTATAGATGGCTCTTTAGACAATCATTCTCTTACTGGAATTGCCGGAGTTTCTAATATTGGAACGGACAGAAATTGGACAGGACATTTATTCGGACAAGCAAATTGGTTTGCATATGGAAGATTATCCTGGAATCATAAACTATCTTCTGAGGAGATTGCTGATGAATGGATAGGGATGACTTTCTCAAATGATCTGAATATAATTAAGCCGATAAAAACTATAATGATGAACTCCAGAGAGATAACTGTAAATTATATGACTCCTTTAGGACTGCACCATATCATGGGATGGAGTCATCATTATGGTCCCGCACCATGGATTAAGGATAAAAACAGGGCTGACTGGACTTCGGTTTATTATCACAGAGCCGACAGCAACGGAATTGGATTTAACCGAACATCAACTGGAAGTAATGCAGTAAGCCAGTATTTTCCACCTGTAGCTGAAAAATTTTCTTCATTACAAACTTGCCCTGATGAATATCTTCTCTGGTTTCATCATCTCCCATGGGATTACAAAGTGGAATCAGGAAATACTCTTTGGGAAGAACTCTGCTATCATTATTACAATGGGGTTGAAAGTGTAAAAAAGATGCAGACGACTTGGAACTCTCTTGAAGATAAAATTGATAAAGAAGTATTCAATCATGTTAAAATGCTTCTAACACGACAGGAGAAGGAAGCAGTATGGTGGAGAAATGCATGTGTTCTATACTTCCAGACTTTTTCAAAACAACCAATTCCTGAAGAATTAGAAATGCCGGATAAATCTTTGGAATATTATGAGAGTTTAAATTTCCCTTATGCACCGGGAATTTAATTAATTTCGGATTTTATAAGCTAATGAAACCTAATTATTATTATAACTTTTATCTTTTATAAAAAGGAACTTTAAATGTTGAATAAAATTTTCTTTCTTGTTTTTTTATCATTTAGTACAATTATTTTCTCTCAGGAATACAAATTGACTATCTATCCTGATTCAGGTAAATACCAGATCAGCAAACATATTTACGGACATTTCTCTGAGCACTTAGGTAGGTTAATTTATGGCGGAATCTGGGTTGGCGAGAACAATTCTATACCAAACAAAAATGGAATACGAACTGACATTGTTGAAGCATTAAAGAAAATAAAAATTCCAAACCTTCGTTGGCCCGGCGGTTGTTTTGCAGATGAATATCATTGGAAAGATGGTATTGGTCCCCGCAATGAAAGACCAAAGACGATCAATACAAACTGGGGCGGAGTTATAGAAGACAACAGCTTCGGTACACATGAATTCATGGATTTGTGCGACCAGCTTGGCTGCGAACCTGTAATCTGTGGAAACATCGGCAGCGGAACTGTAGAGGAAATGTCTGATTGGGTTGATTACCTGACAGCTGATAATGAAGGTCCAATGAGCAAGCTGCGAAAGAAAAACGGGAGAGAAAAACCATGGAAAGTAAAATTCTGGGGAATGGGAAATGAAACCTGGGGATGCGGCGGAATTATGACTTCAGATTTTTATGCGGACGAAATGGCGAGGTATTCCCGTTTTTTAAGAAACAACAATGATAATGTTTTATACAAAATTGCTTCGGGAGGATTGGAAGCGGATTATAACTGGACAGAAACTATAATGAAAAAATGGAGCAGCACCGGCGGCTGGCTTCAGGGATATTTAAGCGGATACTCTTTACATTATTATACCGTTCCTCATGATTGGACGAACAAAGGTTCCGCAACTGATTTTAATGAACAGGATTGGTTCACTACTATTTTCAAAACTCTTCGCATGGATACTTTGGTAACTAATCATTCTGCAATCATGGATAAATATGATCCTCAGAAACGGATAGGATTAATTGTAGATGAATGGGGGGATTGGCACGAAGTAGAGCCCGGAACAAACCCCGGTTTTCTATACCAGCAAAACACTTTACGTGATGCTATGGTTGCAGCAATCAATCTTAACATTTTTAATAAACATTGCAGCCGTGTAAAGATGGCAAACATTGCTCAAATTGTTAATGTTCTCCAGGCATTAATATTAACCGACAAAGAAAAAATGATTCTTACTCCCACCTATCATGTTTTTGATCTTTACAAAGTTCACCAGGATGCCATCTTCCTGCCTTTTAAACTTGAATCGGAAGATTATGAATTAGATGGGAAAAAGATTCCTTCCCTGCATGCAACTGCCTCAAAAGATTCAACCGGTTTAATTCATATTAGTATTGTTAACGTTAATCCTGAAAAAAGCCTGAAAGTATCTTGCGGAATAGAAGGTGTAACTTCAAAACAAATTTCCGGGAAAATTCTTACATCAGAAAATATGCAGGATCATAATACATTTGAACAACCGGATAATGTAAAGATAAAGGAATTCAAACAGTTTAAAATTGAAGATGATAAAATATTAATTGATATGCCTTCAAAGTCAATTATCACATTGGAAATAAAAGATTGAGATTTTCGAATGAAGAGGCAAGCTTTTGAACTCCATGACGCTGTGGTGTTTTTAACTCATGCTATTTCAATTATGAAAAACATATATATGCAGTCTGAAAAGGTTAAGTAATGATAAGAGCAATGCTAATAATTATTTTTTCTGTAGTTTTATCCGGATTGTCTTCTGCACAATCTGGTTCAAAATATACTTCTGTTACAGAGTTTGATCCCGCAAGGAACCCTTCAAAAGATTTAGAAAAAGCTGTTGAAGAAGCAAAGGTCTCAAACCGAAGAATTATACTCGATGTTGGAGGAGAGTGGTGCATCTGGTGCCATCGTATAGACGACTTTATCGAAGAAAATAAAGACATAAAAAATTTTATTAAAGATAACTTTGTTGTAGTTAAAATAAACTTCAGCAAAGAGAATGAGAATACGGAATTCCTTTCAAAGTACCCGGAAATACCCGGTTATCCTCACTTCTTTGTCCTGGAAAGCAATGGTAAGCTTTTGCACTCCCAGGATACCGGGCAGCTTGAGCAGGGAAAGGGTTACAGTCATGAAAAAATGATGGCATTCTTAAAAAAGTGGTCTCCTCAAAAAGACTAATCAAAAAATTAGAGATGACATCTTTCGAAGAATTGGTATAACAAAAAAGATGTCATCTCTCTACAGAATCTATTTCACCAGTAGAAGCTTTTTTGTTTGCACAAAATTATCTGCTATAAGACGATAAAAGTAAACGCCGCTTGAAAATTTATTTGCATCCCAGTTGTATTGGTATACTCCCCCTGCAAGAGTTTCAGTAATAAGCGTTTCAACTCTCTCTCCAATTGCATTAAAAATTTCCAGTTTTGTAAACGATTCTTTCGGCAATGCAAATTGTATAGTGGTAGATGGATTAAAAGGGTTAGGATAGTTCTGGTAAAGATTAAATTCTTTTGGAAGAACTTTGTCATTAATTTCTTCCACACTGGTGACCAAATTAGTTAACTGTTCCCAAAATCCGCTTTTGGCAACATTAGTTTGATTGCCTGATTCTCCAATTAAAGATTGACCTACTGTGCCGGCAATTTTATTAGACTCTCCGGTAAGCACAGCCCCGCCGTTTGCAATAATGCTGCCTCTTATCTGGTCCTGAGCCAACAAAGCAAAAGGAGTAACAATTAAAAAGAAAAACAGAACGATCGAATATATTTTGCGTTTCATATTCTCTCCTCAGTTAAAATTCAAAAAGATAAAAAACAACTGCATAGACGAATTACTTTGTATTTACCAACACCTTGATATTTCCTGTTCCATGACCATCAAAATTCTCCAATGCTTTTCCCAACACTGCACCCATAAGCTTTTCGCGATCAGTTCCTTTCATTGCATAACCGGGAATGCTTGATGTAACAAGTAAATCGCCGCGATTAATGAAACCATTTTCACCACAAACTTTTGTTGGAATAACACCAATTACACCCATTGGAACGGTATCTTCGAGAGTATCATCCAGATTACGCTCCGTTAACAAAACTCCGGGTTTAGTAGCATACACACCTACTACAAGGGTTGAATAAGGTTCGCTGCTTTTTGTAACTGTACGATCATTCTGAGTGGAAATCACCAATACATCGCCGGGTTCATATTCTTCTGTAAAACCTTCCACTTCAAAAGCTTCGGCAATATCAGCCCCGCCTGTTTGGGTACCGCCATTGAAAAATCCTTTACCGGTTTTATCAATCCGAACCTGGTTCACTCCCGCACTTCGACCTGTAAAGATATTTCCGCTTGATCCTTGGTGATCTATCAAGAGTGCACTTCCAACACCATACTCTAAAGCCCAGATTGCCGGATAATTCGAACTTGTGTTACGTACTTCACCAACTACTCCTGCACCACCGCCGAAGTTAACACCCCAGTTAGCTGGAAACGTATTCGTAGTATTTGTGCTTTGACCAAATACTGCAGCGCCATTTATTCTCTCAGTGTATCCCCAGATTGTAGGTTCATTGTCTACAGTTGGTTTGAAACTAAATGTTCCCCCATCAAGGTTTGGTACTTCGATAGAATGTGGAAAAAGTTGTCGTTTCGTTAGAGAAAATTGATTTAATCCTTGATTAAATTTTCCTGCTTTTACATTTCCAGTCGTGTTCTCCGGGTTATTGTCCGGTAAATCTATCCCAGCCAAATATGTTTCCTTGCCAGTATGATAGGATGTGCCGTCGGCATTAAAACTTGTAAGTGTATCACCATTACCATCAACTATATGAAAACTGCTTGCTGTTATTTCTCCATTCACATCAATATCGCCGTCAAAAGCACCTGCAAGATCACCTGTGTTTTGTGCTTTTCCATATACTCCAAATCTCTGCCCGGTATCTAAGTCTTTTCTTCCAAAACCACCGATAGTCACCCCGTTGCCGTCAACGAGTTTTGCACCTTTTCCATCGGTTCCTTTAAATATTACATCATCTTCAAATGTTTCTATCCCCTTGTGGAAAGACGTACCATCTGTATTTACACGGAATACTTCTGTCTGACCGCTTTTAACTATCAATGCTTTGTCTTGAAGAACGCCATCGAAAGTCCCACCTCCAGTTGGTAATGAGCGATATTTTACAACACTATCTGCGTCCCAAACAAGAAATCGTTCTTGATTCGGTGCCATGGGTACTTCATCTATTTTTACTTTGTTCTGAAACCAACCACCAAATTGTCCCCGACCTATAATACCTGTACCCGTTTCAGAGATTCCAAACACTCCGATGCCACTAGCTGATTGTCCCAAAACACCTCTTTCTGTTTCAGATTTTCCCCAAACACCAGTACCATTTAAAGATTCTCCCCTAACCCCATCTCCACTTTCGGATTTTCCAACTACACCTGTTTTGGTTTCAGATAATCCAAAAACTCCCAAGCCCATCTCAGATTTACCATAAACACCACCACCATTAGTAGAATAACCAATTATACCCCATCCAGACTTAGAAATTCCTCTTACCCCTGTACCTTGATTTGACTGGCCTTGCACACCTATTATACCACCATCACCTAGAACACCAATGTCATTTGCACTTGCATTAATGCCAATGTCTTCAAGATCCTTAACGGCATTGTTAATTTTGTTTCCCTTAAATAATTGTATCCTAGTTTCTTTAGCATCTATGTGTCAAATGGTACAATCGTTGTATCACCAGATACAATGCCACCTAGGAAGGTCCCAATTCCCAAATGCATTACATCTCCATTAGCGCTAAATTGATGGGTTGCTTCACCATTTGAGTCGCGTATTGTTAAACCTTGCCCCGGTTCTGTCTCTGCAATTGTGGAGTGACTGTTCAAACTGTATGGAGAAGCTGTTAGTGTAATACGTGGAGTAAGTTCTGTTCCACCACTAATTGTTACGCCCAGCCAGTATTGTTCATCAAATGGAAGGTTAAGAGGAATATTACTTCCAAGAATAACATTGAAGATACCATTTGTTACTTGTACGCTCTGTGTTTCCTGCCAAAGAGTATCACCGTTTTCAGAAGAATTATATAACCTAAAAGTCAGAGAAGCTGTACCGTCAGGGACAGGGCTACCATCAATTCCGGTTAGAACTCCCTGGTAGCTCATTGTTTGTGGAATCTGTGCTGAGGTGAATTGAGAAATTCCAATAATTAAAAACAGAATAATGGGTATAATGTGTTTCATTTTACTTTCTCCTTTTAAATAATTTCTTTTTTATCTTCGTGTGAACCTTCGAGGTTAGGGGACTAAGAACAATGTGCTAACCTCGAAGGTTACTTTTAATTACTTCATCAATAAAAGTTTTTTAGTTTGTGCAAACTTTTCAGTTGAAAGCCGGTAGAAATAAACTCCGCTTGATAATCCTTCTGCATTCCACTCATACTCGTAAGTTCCTGATGAAAGTGTTTCTGAAACAAGAGTTGAAACTTTTTCACCAAGAGCATTAAATATTTCCAGTCTAGTAAAGGATTCTTTTGGAATAGCAAATTGCATTGTTGTAGATGGATTGAATGGGTTGGGATAATTTTGCTCTAAATAATAATTATCAGGAATTCCCGAAGAGATATTTTTAACATCTGTTGATAATAGATCTCTTCTTAAAATACCTGTACCTAATGTTCCATAGTAAATGTACAGACTTTGAGAACTGCTTTTTAAATTTCCTTGTCGGGGTCCCCAATCTGCAGCAAGCCTACTATTGATCCAATCTTCAATTTCTTCTATAGGATCCCAAAAACAATTACCAAGATCAAAATCTTCAGAAACAGGATCACCAGGAGAAGATGGATCAAGTGCTGCTACAATATCTGCGGTAATTCCAGTTTCATAAATCTTAGGTGCAAGAACTAAGGATTTTATTTCATCTCCGGAGAGTCCAGTTGAATTTTCTGTATATTGACCAGCAGAATTCCTGAAATAAACCTGTCCATTATTAGTGCCCGCAATAAGGTTAATATCATTTAAGCATCCGGCTAATGACCAGGAATTATCCACCGATATTATATAAGTAACGGGTAAATTATCAAGTCCGTCTTGTATCCAGGTTGTATAAGGCGGTTCTGAAGACCACACACCGTTACCCTGAAACCCCGATAAGTTTGCGGTTGAAATATAAACTTTTGTATTTCCCTCAAATGCAAAGTTACGGATATTAGAAATGCCCGAAATAAAAGTACTGCTTGTTGTTGCCCCATCATCATAGGAAACACCTGCTGTGGCTCCATATCCATAAAACAATGTTCCCGCATCATTATAATCAAGCGTTTGAGAAAGAAAGTTTAAGTTTTGCCAGCTTGAACCTCCGTTAATCAATCCATAAGTACCATTTTGGGTAGCAGCTACTGAGTATAAAGAAACAGGATTCCTCGCAATATCATAGACATATCCTGCTGTTAAATTAAAGGTAATGTCCTGAAAATTATTACCCCTATCAAAAGATTCATAAATCTGACCAGCTTCAGTACCACATAATAGATATTCTTGCCCGGATTTTATTGCGGAGATTGAAGCTGATTTCATACCATTGTTTCTGAAATTAAAAGTATTTAATCCATCTAATGAAACAGCAGAACCCAAGCCGTAATAACCACACATCACTCCCGGTGTAGCAATTACTAAACTCCCACAAGGGTATTCGGGCGCATTTTCCTGATTCCATGAACCATTAGGATCATTTATATTTATACTAATAACTCCTCCCGATTCAGTAATAACGGCACCAACTATGCGAGTTTCATTTCTTACAGGGGTTATTGTAATTTTTCTAACATTTCCCGGCGGTGGAGTAATTGGCGACCATACATCCCAAATATCATTAGATACATATACTTTATCACCCAAGCTTATTGCGGCGTGATTTGTTATTGTACCTTTATTCACAAAACTATTTTCTCCGAAGAAACCGATTGATTCTACAATTCTTCCGTTAAAATCAAGTCCCGTATTTATTGGATCCCATGATTCTCCACCATTTCCGGAGCGAAAGATACCTGCATAATATGTTCCCGCAAATAAATAACTTCCTGAAAATGCAAGCGCAGAAATTGATGAAGTAGTAATTCCATTTGAGGCAGGCAAAAATGTATTGCCGTTATCAGTGGATTTATAAACACCGTTGAATGTTCCCGCATAAATGTCGCCATTAGGCGTAATTAATAACACCTGAATCGTGAGAGTAGAGAGAATATTATTAATCTTTTCCCAAGTAACTCCTTCATCAGTGGATCTGAAGAAACCGGCAGCATCTGTACCCGCAAAATAGTGATTACTTGAATTTACCGCCAAAGACCTTACGTCAAGATTCCTGTAACCGTAAAAAATCTGATCCCAGTTCTCTCCAAAGTCCGTTGTTTTATATATTCCACCGAATCTGATAGACGCAAGAATATTTTCCTGGTTATCGGTTACCATACATTGAATGTATCCGCCTTCAGGACCCAAATATTCTAGTTGCGCAAATAGAAGACTTGAGAAAAATATACCTGATACGAAAAGTATAAAATAAGCTTTCATAAAGCCTCCTAAATAATAGTTTCTTGGGTGATTTAATCTTATAGTTTCAAAAGGCGGGGAAAACTTTCATCTAAAAAGTTTAAATTTTTAATGAATTACGTTTTAACGGGATTTGGAAATTTCAAAATCAAAATTTAGATTGAGCTAAGGTACTCGCTAATTTCTTAGTTTATCAGAGGTTTTATGAAAGCCGGTTTAATTACAACTTTCATAACTATTTTATTCAACATTAGTTCATATTCGGTTCAATCGCTAAATTTATTTAGTGAACAAGCCAATCTCTTTGCCTCTGAGAACAAAACAGATACATCTCTTGCAAAAACTTTTTTTGATAAAGGAAATGACCTTCTTAAAGAATTAAAGTACGACAGTGCCATTGTATTTTTTGGCAAAGCAAAGATGATTTACGAAAAAGAAAATTTATGGGAAAATTATTTTAATTGTCTAAATAATATCGCTTCCGTTTTAAGAGAAAATGGAGAAATCGACAGTTCAATAGTTACGCTCGAAGATAAACTGGAAATTGCAAAAGAAAAGCTTGGAGGAGATAATCTGACTTATGCAAAAATGAAAAACCTGCTGGGCTATTCTTATATGACAAAAGCAAATTTTAATACTGCGATTAAATTTGCTGTTGAAAGCCTGGACGTTCAATTAAAAAAGAAAAACTACCCGGAGGCAGCAGATACGTATTACCTTCTAGGAGTAATTTATTTCAACATGGGAGAATTTGATAATTCATTAAAAAACCTGGACCTCGGATTAAAAAATATCGATGAGAAAAATCAAAAAATTCTTATCAGTAATATCTATAACTCGATGGGACAGGCTTTACAGCAGAAAGGAAATCACGATAAAGCGATTGAATGTTATAAATTATCTGTTGATATAAAACTAAAAGAAGTCGGTGAGCTAAATCCTGAAGTGGCAACTGTGTACAATAATATTGCCGTAGCATATTTTTACATCGAAGATAATGAAACCGCACTTGAATATTATTTAAAGGCTTTATCAATAGATCAGCAAATAAAAGATCCCGACAATTTTGTTATTGGAATCAGGTATAACAATTTAGCTATGGCTTACAGGGTTAACGACAATTATGACGAAGCTTTAAAATATGGTGAACTCGCAAAAGATATTTTAATCAAAAAACTTGGCGAGGACCATCCTAATGTTGGTGCAGTCATTAATAATGCCGGCAGAACTTATTCTGATTTGAGAAACTATGATAAAGCAATCGAGCTTTATCAAACTGCTTTTGAAATATGGCACAAAAAATTCGGGGAGAATCATCTGCTGGTAGCCCAGAGTTATGCAAATATCGGAGAAGCGTTAGGAAATAAAGGAGATTATGATTCTGCTGTAGAAATGTTGAATAAATCATTAACAATCCGGCTTTCTGTTTTTGGAGAAAAACATCCAAAAGTCTCTGAATCTTATGAAAGACTGGGAAAAGTTTACTTCAAAATGCAAAATTATGATAGTGCATTGTACTCTTACCAGAAATCTATTATTACTCTGACCGAAGAATTTGAGGATAACAACATTTATGCTAATCCTGAACCTGATAAGATTTTATGGAATAATGATCTGCTGAACTCTTTAATATTAAAGGGAGATGCTTTTTCATTACGTTATGAGCAAAGCAAAAATATAGATGATCTTCTCTCTTCTTATTCATGTTTTGAATTATCCACGCGGTTAACAGATAAAGTACGGCACAGCTTTAAGGCGGAAGGATCAAAATTATCTTTCGGCAGCAAAGCATTTTCTTTATATGAAAAGACAATAAATACTTCACTAAAACTTTTTTATCTTACTAAAAATAATAAATATAAAAAAGAGGCTTTTAAATTCTCAGAAGAGAGTAAAGCAGGACTTTTATATGACGCCGTTTCGGAAGTTAAAGCAAGAAATTTTTCCGGGATACCCGACACATTGCTTGAAAGAGAGAAAAATTTAAGAGTGGACCTCGCTTATTTTGATACTCAGATATTAAATGAAAAACAGAAAAAACAATCTTCCCCTGACAAAATCAGAGAGCTTGAAGACAAATATTTTTTATTACATCAGCAATATATTTCGTTGCTCGAAGACTTGGAGAAAAATTATCCTTCCTATCATCAGCTAAAATATAAAGAAAAGGAAATATTGGTTGAGAATCTGCAGAAGATGTTAGATAACCAATCAGTTATTGTTGAATATTTTCTGAGTGATTCTATTCTGTACATCTTCACTTTGGGCAGACAAAATCTTGATGAAGTAACTATAAAATTGGATACTCCAGTTACAGAAGTAGTCAAACAATTCAGACAATCATTACAGAATCTTGAGTTTGAAAGTTATATTTCTTCTGCCTCAGCTCTTTATAATATTTTGATAGAACCGATTGTGGGAAAAATACCTAATGCAAAGAATTTAATTATCATTCCAGATGGAATACTTTATTATCTTCCCCTTGAAGCTTTGCTCACCGAAAAAATAAATGCGACTGATTTAAATTTTTCAGAGTTGCCTTACTTAATTAAATCGTATAACATCAGCTATCTTTATTCCGCAACTTTTCTACAGAAAGAAATTGAAAAGCATAATTTCAAATACAGTTTCGCAGGCTTTGCACCGGTTTTCCCGGACGATGATTCGCTCCCGGATGAAAAACCAAGCAATGATTTAATTGTGTCTCGATTAAAGCGAGCGGTGGAAATAAACGACAAAACTTATTCCGAACTTCCTGAAAGTAAGCATGAAGTTGAAGGTATTTTAGATTTATTCGAAAAGAACAATTTTCTTTGCACAAGCTTTATTTCAGAAAAGGCTAAGGAAGAAATCATAAAATCGGATATAATAAATAATTACAATTTCCTTCATATAGCCACACACGGTTTCATTAACGAAGAAAAACCGAAATTCTCCGGGATTATTTTTACAGACAAAGATAATTCCCTTGAAGACGGAATTTTATATTCCAGCGAGGTTTATAATTTGAATTTAAATGCTGATCTTATCGTCTTAAGTGCTTGTGAAACCGGGCTGGGAAAAATTGTAAGAGGAGAAGGAATAATCGGACTTACCAGAGGTTTTACTTATGCAGGTGCAAAAAATATTATTGTTTCGCTCTGGCAGGTTGCTGATAAATCTACTTCAGAATTAATGATAGAATTTTATAAAAATATTTTGGATGGAAAAAATTATTCTTCATCTTTGCGAGATGCAAAGCTTAAATTAATAAGCGATGGAACTTATTCATACCCGCTAGAGTGGAGCCCGTTCGTGCTGATAGGAAAATGAGATTACAAGATTACATGATTACAAAATTTCAAGATTGCAAGATTAGATTATTTAATATAAAACTTACCCACAGCTCCGAGTTTATCATCTGTTAATACCTTCCAGTAATAAAGCCCGGGATTTAATTTATCAGGAAAAGTATATTCGTTTTCTGTCAAAGTCTCATTTACAATTTGTTTATTCCGATTATCCACAAGTTCAAAACCAAACTTTTCTTTTTTCGTAGTTTTCCATTTAAAATTGATTGGCACATTTAAGGTATCTCCAATCTGAGGTAACGTAATTTTAATACTAGCTTCAGATCTTACATTACGGCTAACAAAATTTTCAAGTACATTGTTTACAGCAAAATCAGCTTCATTATAATCTTTCACTATATCTTTTGTTTTCTCTTTTTCCTCGGGTTCTTTCGCACCTTGAATATCCCCTTCTGTTTTAAGAGAATCAATTAAACGTTTATCATTTGTAACAATTACTTCTTCATTTGCTGGTTGAAAGATGTAATAAACACCGATACCAATTGCTATAATAAACATTGCAGCAGCCGCCCATATGTAATATTTATCCTTTCCAATCTTGAAATTTTGAAATTTTGAAATTTTGAAATTTCTTTCTTCATCAAGTTCTTGATCTTCTTCTATCATTTCGGCTAATTTTTCCCTGCATTCATCACATTTATTTATGTGATTTTCAACAAAAGAAATTTCCTTTTTGCTAAGCATATCTTTTAAATTGATATACGCAGCAATTACGGTATTAGATAAATGTTTTTCGGAATCTTCCAGGTCGTTTGAGTATTTACTTAACATATTCCTTTATTACTTAAATATTTTTCTCTTGTTAATAGTTTAAAAATAAGATCAAAACTTTCATCATTTTTCGAATTTATCAAAATCAGATGAAGAATATCCGAGGTTCTTAAAGTAATCAGCCACTTTTATTCTAAGTCTTCTTATACGTGTATCGAGCGTATTAAAATTAAGCTGCGTCTCATCTGCAATTTCCTGTCTTGATTTTTCATCAATAAGATAATTCAATAAATCAACATCACTTTGTTTAAGCTGGAGTTTGAATAAATTTAAATGTAAGAACATTTCCTGAAGATCAAAAAGCTCTTCGGGATCATTGCCCTTAGCCGGAATTTCAAATACTATCGGCTCTTCCTCTTCATATTTCTCTATCCTTCTTTCGGCAACAACATTTTTCATTTTAATTGATTTATCAAGTTGAACACGGCACTGTATTTTTATCGTCCCGATTATGTATGCTTCAAGGTTTCTGATCTCTTTTGAAAAATCAATTCCCGATATATTTAAGAATATCTGGTTTACGAAGTCGTTGAAATCTGTGAAAATAGTTTTCTCAAAAAGATCATGGTATTTATAATAGAATCTGCTGATTATAAGATACCCGCGGGTTCCTTTTGCAAAGTAATTGGTATTTAAGTCGGATAACTTCAAAAATTATCTGGAGAAGTTGACTGATAAATTAAGTTTTGTTTAAGCTAAGAAGCGGGCATTATAAAAGCAAACCCTTCGGGGTCATTTAAACCCCGAAGGTCATAAACCAATTTTTTTAGAAAAGAACAACAGAAAATAAAATCAGAGCCCTCCGGACATCATATAACCGCCAAAAGCAACGGCAGAGACAATTGCACCCATTATAAAGTATACCACAATGGCTACAATAATTATTACAATAAAATAGACTACTATTTTATCCTGTGGTACATCCTTAACTTTCTGCAAACCCATATACATAAGAACCAAACCATAAATACCTGCTAATGCAGCAATAAATCCTAATGTGGGAAAAATAAAGAATATACCGGCAACCCACGCCGGTGTATAGGCGAAAACAACTACTTTCGTCGAGGCAGTCATATCTTTTGTTGAGCCAAATGATGGGGCAAGGGCATCAACTATAAAAGAAAGGATAAATATACCGGCTAAACCGGTAATATAACTTACGACAGCCCAT
>Ga0154475_1038_pt2 | contig 30331 bp, 24 predicted proteins | sample RifGroC2_FD_115954 | JGI IMG/M metagenome (GOLD analysis project Ga0154475, IMG submission 115954) | Ignavibacteria bacterium GWC2_36_12 | reverse complement strand
AACATTGCTTGTACTTTCTTTTTCTCCGAAAGGAAGTGTACTCTTCTTTAAAGGATATTTAAGACCGGTTGAAGTGATTTTTGTTTTTCTATCGAACCCGTATAAAGAAATTATTTCACCGGGAAAAGTTTTAAGAACAACATCCCCTTTATAAGGAATAAGAAGTGATTCTTCTGCAATTATCTTTAATTTAATTTTATTAAAAAATTTAATTACTATTCCAAGGTTGCAAAAAGTATGATCGAGCCTGTTGCCGGTTACACCTAATAATACTGCCTCACTAAAGCCTTTATTAATTGCGAACTTAAGGCATTTTTCAACATCGGTATCATTCTGGCGTTTAAGTTTAATTATGCTGGATTTATGTTTGAAAAATTTTAGAGTTGAATCTTCGATTGAATCAAGATCCCCAATTATATAATTGGGGATTAAACCAAGTTTCCTTGCGTAATCAGCTCCTCCATCTGCACAGATAAGAGCTGAGTAATTTTTCTTTTGCAGGAATTGAATTACACTTTTTTTCGGCGGCTTTCCGTTAGCGAGTATGATACATTTTTTCAATATAGCTCCACGTAACTTAATATTTCTCCGCGAACTCAGTGCCTTAATGGTGAAAAAATATCAACTCTAATTTACCACTAAGACACTAAGTCTCACAAAGATTTTTTTATAATCCCAATTGTAATCCTACGAGAAAATTTCTTTCTGCTGCCGGGAAAAATTCTTTACCTATTGCATAAGCTGAATACAAATTATCAAAAATATTTTTCACCTGTAAATAAATCTTCGATGACTCTAGTGCATCAAAAAGTGTGAACTGATAGCTTCCGAAGAAATCCGCAACAAAATAAGCATCGTTCTTATTATCATTATATTCGACAAAACCGGGATAAGAATTCAAATAGCTCTGCAGATTCTCATCATAATTATCAGAATAGAATTTACCAACATATTTACCGGTTAACTTTAAATACAATCTTTCATAATTAAAATTGGCTCCGAAGTTTGCAAGAAAATCCGGAAAGCCGCTTACCCTGTTGCTGCTGAGGTTAAGAATATTATCGGCATCTAAAAAGAATTTACCTTTATCAATTCTATTCCTGCTGTAAGTCGTGTTTCCGAATAATTCGAGATATTCAAATAGTTTAGCTGCTAATGAAATTTCAACTCCCTGATGCACTGTCCGATCAACATTACCGGTAACCGGCTGACCAAACCTATCCACCTGCCCGTTAGCAACAATTTCATCTTTAAAAAGCATATAGAAAACATTTAAACTAACATTAAGGTTTTCAAAACTAAATGATGTTCCGAGTTCAAAATCATTCATTGTTTCCGGCTTTACAAGTGGGTTATCAAAATTATAAGAGCCATCTGAATTAAGTCCAAACTGTGGTATTGCTCCACCGCCCGATTCGGCAGCATCGTAATAATTTTTTAAACGGGGCTCTCTTGTTACTCTTGCAAAAGAGAAATAAATATTCTGATAGGGACTGAGAATATAATTTATTCCTGCTCTCGGATTAACAAAAATATCACTTACAAAAAAATCATTGCCAATATACTTCTCATTAAAAATTCTGTATTTATGATAAGCAACCTGCAGTTCCCCGAGAAGATTCACATCTTCATTTAATTTATAAGATTCGTGTACAAATCCGTTTATGATATCGTTGCTGCCGTTATAGAAATAATAAAAGTAATCTTTTGTCAAACCTTCTGGAAGATTTTCACCGTAATTAATTGCTCCCCAGTGATTTGATCTATGAAAGCGGAATTCACCGCCTGCAATAAACTCCCCGCTATTATGTTCCAAACTTATTCTTGGAATCCAACCATACTGTGTATTTTCTACCTTAGCTCTTATTAGTACGTTACCCGGATTTTGAGCCGGGTTAAAACCAAACTCGCGTGTTAGCCTTAAGTAAGAAGTATCAGCCCATGAACCATCGAAATCAAAAAAGCCGTCTCCTTCTACAAGAAAAAGAGCGGAATTAATTGTTACATCATTGTTTACTTTTAATTCATTGAGAAGTTCATAATGAGGTTGTGAGAAGTTTTCTATTTCTACGGGTCTCCTTAGTGTAGTATAAGTATAACCGGATTTATCGGCTTCCCAGTAAGAATAATTTTCTTTCCTTAATTTTTTATCTTTGATTGCAAATTTAGGCAAACCGGTATAAGCTAAACCATCTTCGATAGGTCCACCGAAAAAATTAATTTGTGTTGTAAGTTTTTCATCATACCTTACTGCCGAAATATGATATGAATTGAATTTAACCCAGGAATTATTTCTGTACCCGCCTGAAAGAATTTGCCCTAACTTTGCATAAACAGAATATTTATTGTCAATCAGTCCACTTGAAAAAGCAGCTGTATATTTTTTTGTATTGTAACTTCCTATCGAAGCAGAAACCCGGACTTCAGGTTCGTTTGTAAAAACAGAAGTAATAATATTTATTGAACCGCCGATTGCAGGATAACCTAAAACTCCGCTACCAGCACCTCTCTGAACCTGTATTAGTTCCGTGCTTGCAAGAATATCCGGAAAATCGAGCCAGTAAACGTTATGGTCTTCCGGATCATTTTGCGGAATACCATTTATAGAAACTGTAATCCTTCTTTGGTCGAATCCCCTGATACTTAAATAATTGTACCCTATCCCGTTTCCACCTTCTGAATAAAAAGTAGATGAAGGAAGGTTGCCGAGAAATTCGGGAATATCCTGAACAGTATGATTCTGTTCGATATCTTTTCTTTTTATTTTTTCAAATGTGACAGGAGTTATTCTCTCCTTCCCGACACTTGCTTCTACCAAGACAGTTTGTGACGGAATGATTTTCTTATCTAAAAAGATTGAATACATTACAGTTCCATCAGATGTTGGCACAGCAGGAATATTAAATAATCCGGGTATTGAAATTTTCCTGGTTAAATAACCGACATAACTAATAACTAAGTAATCGGTTGAATCGACTTCTGCCTGAAGAATGAACATACCATTTTCGTCTGAACTTGTCCCCGATTTTTCATCAGTAGAAAGAAAAATATTTGATCCCTGTAATGGTGTTTTGGTTTCGGAATCAAAAACCCAACCTGAGATTACTAATTGTTGTGCAATAGCCTGCAGATTTAAAACTAAAAAAAGAATGATTAAATTTTTCATTACATCCTCCGAAATAAAAAAAGCCGTTCAGAAACGGCTAAAATTTTTAATCATTCTTTAGCCCGTTTTCCTACGCTGGTATTATCCAGATCAGGTTTCAGGGTTTAATCTCAGTTATCCCGGTTTCCCGGGAAAACACCCCTAACGGCTACATCAAAAAATAAAATTAAGAACTAATAGTAAAAGAAAATAAAATTTCTCTATTAATCAACTTTAAGAACTTGTCCAACAACTATTTTGTTGTCTGATAATGAATTGATATCCTTTAATCTTGCAACTGATAAGTTATACTGTCTGGCAATTGAATAGAGAGAATCTCCTTTTCTAACAGTATAAATTTTTCCCGGTTTTTCATTCGATGATTTTTTTTCCGGGATATCATATACATCTGAATCCGAATATATTTTTAAGGTTTTCCCGGCGATTATCTTATTGCTGCTCAAGTTGTTCCATCTTCTTACACTTGAAGAAGAAACCCTGTATAACTCAGCAATTTGACCAATAGTCTCCCCAATTTGAATCTTATGATAAATTACATTGGCAGAATTTTTAGTGGTATTATCACCGAGGGAAGTCGATTCATTTGTAAAGATTTTTATTGTCTTCCCAGCAATAAGTTTATTGCTGGACATTTTATTCCATTTTCTTATCAGCGTTGACGAAACACCAAATTTCTCCGCGAGTTCGCTTATCGTATCGCCTTTCTTTACTTTGTAACGAAACAATGAGGTTCGTGTTGTAGAAACATCTTCATCAGCATAATATGAAGATGGTTTGTCTGTATAAATCTTTAGTTTTCTGCCTGCATAAATTTTATTACCGGATAAATCATTCCATTCTCTCAACGAGCTGATTCCAACACCATACTTTGATGCAATCAAGCTTAATGTTTCGCCCCTTCTTATCCTGTGATAAACCCATGAATCCGGGTTCACCTGAATATTCTGTGTAGTTGTTTTTTCTATTGGTGATTGATTGTCCAGGCTCGCATAAAATTCTTTCTTCTCCTCGGGTACGTATATAACAAGATTTTGACCAACCCGGATTGTGGACGTATATGAAATGTTATTCCAGTTTCTTAAATCACTTACCCTTGTATTAAAAAGATCGGATATACCAAGAAGGCTATCATTTTTCTTAACCCTGTAATTTACAGGTGCCATTCCATCAGGAGCTTCAACAGTATTATCGGCTATTGTTTCTTCGATTTGTGTATCATTTAAATTAACAAGATTTTCTTTAGTAGAATCATTCTCAGCAGATACATCTTCATTATTTATTCCTTTATTCAGCGAGAGATAGGGAGAAACGTACTCTCCGTTATCATCAGCAGTCATTGTATTTGTATTGAAAGCGAAGTTCCTGTCATTAGGATTAGTAACCGGTATTTTTAGCTGAACCCCGGTATAAAGCTTGGTTCTTGTCGAAATATTGTTAGCCTCAGCTAATTCATTTTTAGTGATACCATATTTATTAGCGATCCTGGTTAAAGTCTCACCTCTCCTGACAATATGAACGAGATAAGTTCTTTTAGCATAATCAGGAACATTCTCCAAACCGGAGGTAAAAGTGGTGTATCCACCTTTAGGAATCTTAAGCGGATAGCCGCCAGAATAATTTAACGGTGTACACAATTGAGTTAACTCCGGATTCATGTCGAGCAAAGTTTCCTGTGTTATCCCGGCTACCTGAGATAGATATCCCATATCTATTGCGCCGTCTACTTTATATATATCATATTCGTAATACTTATCATATATAATATCTGTAAAGCCATACTTAGCAGGATCCATCCCGATTAAGCATACTGCTATATACTGTGGAACGTAACTTCTCGTTTCTTTTGGAATATATTTTCTTATAGCCCAGAAATTATTATCGCCGGCTCTGCTAATGGCTTTTTTAATCCTGCCCTCTCCGGCATTGTAGGCAGCTAATGCAAGGTACCAATCTCCTAAAGAATTATAAAGATCTTTTAGATGACGCGCTGCAGCACGAGTTGATTTCTCCGGGTCACGTCTTTCATCATAATAAAAATCAGTTTCCAAACCATATAATCTTCCAGTTGATTTAATAAATTGCCATAATCCTACAGCACTCGCCCAGGAACGTGCAACCGGATTCAAACCGCTTTCTACCATACTTAAGTAAACAAGCTGTTTCGGAACACCTTCCTCATTAAATATTTTGGTCATCATAGGAAAATACTTCCCCGAACGGGCAAGCCATACTTGCATATGCTTTCTTCCTTTTCCGGTAAAGTATTCGACCCATTGTTCAACATAGGAGTTAACTTCCAGGGGAACGTCGGCAGGAATTATTATTGGTTTAACTTCTTCATTTTCATTTGTTGTCATCTGGAGTTCCGGCAAAGCCTTCCCTATCCACTCCTCTAAAGCCGATAATGAAACATCTACAGGAAGCTCCGGCAGACCATCTACATATTTTCTATAATCTTCTATGATAGAATTTTCAAGTTCAACATAAGCTTCGTTGGCATCAATTCCGGGATAATAACTTAGATTGTTTATAATTCTTAACGATGATTCATAGCTTGTAACTACTTCGGACGGAGTCCCATTTTCTTGTTTAGACAAAGCCTGTATATAAAATTGGCGGGCTTGTTCAAGCATCTCTCCAACTATACCACTTTTAGGATAATTATCGTTCGTGGTCTTAGATTCATTTTTCGTTACTTCTTTATTTGCCCCGCAAGACACAAAGAGTATTGCAAATAAAGTTATAGCAAAAACCGAAGTACACAATTTCGTCATAAAAGTCTCCTAATTAGTATTTCCCACTTTCGCAATATAATTCTCCATTATCGTTTTATCAAGTAAAAAATTAGATAATTTTAGGTAACAGATAGTTTTTTAATAACTTACATTTTACAAGGGGATGTTCCCATGTTTTTTCCTGGGATTAGTATCCACTTTTTTTTCCAACAAACTGAAAGAGTTTATTAATTTTATTTTAGTGTCTCTTGGTAAGATTACATCGTCAATATAACCTCTTTCAGCAGCTATGTAAGGATTAGCAAACTTTTCAATATACCCGTTTAATTTATTTTCAATTTCTGCTTCCCGATTTTCTGATTTCTCTATATCTTTTTTGAAAATAATTTCAACTGCACCTTTAGGACCCATAACTGCTATCTCGGCAGAAGGCCATGCAAAGTTAAAATCTCCTCTTATATGTTTAGAGTTCATAACATCATAGGCACCGCCATAAGCTTTTCTTGTTATCACCGTAATTTTAGGAACAGTGGCTTCACAAAAAGCGTAAAGCAATTTTGCACCATGTCTTATAATCCCGTTCCATTCCTGTTCAGTACCCGGAAGAAATCCGGGAACATCAACTAAAACTAAAAGCGGGATATTAAAAGCATCACAAAAGCGAACAAAGCGGGCTCCTTTAACAGATGCGTTTATATCTAAAACTCCTGCTAAAACCTCAGGCTGATTTGCTACGATACCGATGGATCTCCCACCTATCCTGCCGAATCCAACAATAATATTTTCAGCATAATGTGAATGAACTTCAAAAAAATCATTATCATCAACAATCAAATTAATAATTTCTTTCATGTCATAAGGTTTATTAGGACTATCAGGAATTATTGAGTCGAGTTCTTCCTGTGGAGTTATTGAGCTCATATCAAATTCTACTTTGGGAGATCTATCCATAAAATTCAACGGCAAATAACTCATTAGCTTTCTGACACTGGCAATGGCTTCGACTTCATTTTCATTTACAAAATGAGCCACACCGCTTTTGGAAGCGTGAGTCTCGGCACCTCCAAGGTTTTCAAAACTGACATCTTCGTGTGTAACTGTTTTTACAACATTCGGTCCTGTAACAAACATATAGCTTGTGTTTTTAATCATAAAAATAAAATCCGTAATTGCCGGTGAATATACCGCGCCTCCGGCACAAGGACCCATTACTACGGACACTTGTGGAACAACGCCCGATGCAAGTGTATTCAATAAAAAAATATCTGCATATCCACCAAGGCTAACAACACCTTCCTGTATTCTCGCGCCTCCCGAATCATTTAATCCTATCACCGGTATTCCTGTTTTCATAGCCAATTTTAAAACCTTAATTATCTTTTCTGCATGAGATTCCGAAAGAGAACCACCGAATACTGTAAAATCCTGGCTGTATAAAGCGACGGGTCTTCCGTCTATCTTTGCCGTTCCTGTAACAACACCGTCACCTAAATACTTCTGTTTTTCCAAACCAAAATCAGTTGAGCGATGCTTGACAAACATATCCACCTCTTCAAAGCTTCCTTCGTCAACCAGCAGTTCGATTCTTTCTCTTGCGGTCAGTTTTCCTTTATCATGCTGATTCTTTATTCTTTCTTTTCCGCCGCCAAGCTTTGCCTCTTCTTTTTTCTTAAGAAGTTCTTCTATTTTTGCCTGCATTAGCTTACCTTAATTTTTCAACAATTATACCATTAAGCTGAATTTCAAACAGAATAATTTATTGTCTTAAGTGAATGCACTGATTGAAATGCTTCTTCAATTTCAGATTTTAGAGAAGAAAATTTTTCCGATTTAAGGTTTCTCATTTCGGGAGAGTACTTTCCACCTGTTTCAATTCTGTGCACAATTTTTCCCGGTTTAGCACTCATTAAAAATATCAGACCGGATAACTGGATTGCCTCGACAAGGTTAGTAGTTGCAATAATAAAGTTAAGTTTCTCCGAAGAAGATAAATCATATATTAATTTATAAATTTCTTCCCTGCTCTCTAAGTCCATTTGTTTAAATGAATCATCAATTAAAATCAGAGAAGGATTTAAAGCCATTGCCCTTGCAAGAGAAATTCTGAAACGGAAACCGCAGCTTTTATTGTCCGGATAATGATCGGAATAAGCTGCCAATCCAACAAGGGCTATAAGATTATCCAAATTATATTTTTTGTTCTCAGTAAGATTAAAACCAAACTTTATATTTTGCCTGACAGATAGCCACGGGAATGATGAAGGTTTTTCAGGAATCAACGGGATTATATTTTTATTGCTGCTTTGAGAATCGCCAAAAAAGATTTCTCCGCGGTCTTTTTCAATTACTCCCGAAATTATTTTAAGCAATGTAGATTTCCCTGAACCGAAAGGAGCGATAATTGAAGTTATCGACCCTTCGCTTGAAACCGGGATTTCGAAATTAATATCTTCAAGAACGTTAAGCTTCATTCCAGCTTCGGCTAAAAAATATTTGCCGACTGAATTAAGCTTAAGTATGAAATTGTTCTTATTCAAAACTATTTCCAGAAAACAAATTTTTTCCTGATATATTTTAAAAGAATTGTCCCGAGATAAACAGAAATTCCTGTAATAAGAAATACTGAAAAGATCGCAGAGAGATCGTCATACTCTAATGCTTTTCTGAATATTTCACCTAAACCGGGTCCGCCTTTAATAAATTCAAATACAATCAACATACCCCACAAGTACAAATGAAGATCAAACATATGTTCGATAAGTTTAGGCTCAACATTTTTCCAGATTATCTTTTTCGTTACTTCATTTTCATTTAACCCTAAAGACCGTGCAGATAAAATATATTCTTCATCAGCCGTATCAGACTCATTCTGAAATTTTATCATGATTGATGCGAATGCGGTAACAAACGCAAAAACAAACTCTACATATCCGGTAGCCGGAAACCAGAATATCAACAGAAGACCAATAATTATTCCCGGGATAAACTGGGAAAACCATTCCAGGGAATTAATAAAAACCGTAATGGAATTGTCTTTCTCTTTAAGATAAGGAGATAAAACTTTTACCAGAAGATAAGACAAAAATAAAGACACATATATCGCACTTATTGTTGATAAATAATTTACCGGCAAATTATAGTAACTCCAGAGAGCTGAAAATGATTCAAGAACAATAGACGGTTTGGGAAGAATTTTATTTACCGGGAGAATGAACTCGAAGAGAATTATCCAGAGGAGGAAGTATGAAACGACAAGATAATAAACTGGTCTGTTTTTTTTAATTAACATTTATCTTCTTTTTGTTGCCCTGTAACAATATATCTATTAGATATGTTTATTTCAATTTTTATTTATTAGTTCTATAAGAAACGGATTATATCTTTTTTCTTCACCAATAGTGCTTTTATCGCTATGACCCGGATAAATAATTGTTTCATCAGGAAGAACTAATAATTTATTTATAATTGATTCAAGCAAGATATTATAATCTCCACCCCAAAAATCTGTGCGACCTATGCTATTCTGAAAAAGAACATCACCTGTTATGCAAAAATTATCTTGGGGAAAATAAATACAGTATTCTCCGGGAGTATGCCCGGGAGTATAAAGAAAAACCGGTTTACTTTTTCCTAATGAAATTATTAAATCCTCTGTAATGAAATGATCGGGCAAAGGAGGTTTTATGCTTACTTCCATACCAACAGATTCAACTTGTTTGTCAAAATGCTCGATCAAAGGAACATCTTTCTCAGGAGCGTAATAAGGCACTTTAAATTTTTCTTTGACAAAACCGCAGCCGAAAATATGATCTATATGACAGTGAGTGTTAACGAGATATTTTACATTAAGTTTGTTTGATGAGATAAAATCTTCAAGCTCTTTTTCTTCGTAAGTATCGGAACAGCCGGGATCAACTATCAAAGCTTCTTTTGTTTCTTCATCCCATAATACATAGGTATTTTCAGCAAAAGAGTTGAAGGTGAACTTTTTAATATTAATCATTTATCTTGGAATTTGGGTCAAATAAAATTTTATAATGAATTACAACTAATTTTAGGATTAGTTACTTAACTCAAAAAAATTATGAATCCTCTACGAGGATTAATTTTCTTTTTATATTATTTTTACAATAATATGATCTCTACGAGGTCAAAACATTTTTCGAACATCGTAGATGCCTGTCTGCCGCCAGGCAGGTTCAATTTTTGTAAAGATAATGAATAAGAACAAAAACAGGATCCTCGTAGAGGATCAATTAAATGATTGGTTCGATCACCTGTGATATAAAAAATATATTAAATAAAATTTCACTTACTAAAATTCTTTTTTATTCGGCTATAAAGTTTCTTCGTATAGTTGTTAAAATTATCTTTTGTTTCTTCTATTGAGTCGCCGCCAAATTTTACAATAAAGAATTCTGCTAAAGTCCACGCAAGCATTGATTCTGAAATAACGGCACAAGCAGGAACAGCCACAAAATCACTTCTCTCTCTTCTTGCATCAATTTTTCTCATAGTCTTCAGTTCAACACTTTCAATCGGGCTCATCAGCGTAGCAATAGGTTTCATGGCTCCCCTTACAATTATTGGAAGTCCTGTAGATATTCCTCCTTCAATCCCTCCCGCACGGTTTGTTTTTCTTGTAAGGATTCCATTCTTAAGAATAATTTCATCATGCGATTCCGAGCCAAATTTTTCTGCAGATTGAAAACCCGTTCCGATTGAAACAGCTTTAACAGCATTGATAGACATAATGGATTGTGCTATTTCAGCATCGAGTTTTTTATCATAATGAACAAACGTACCCAAACCGACTGGAACTCCTGTCGCTACAGCATAAAAAGTTCCTCCCAGTGTGTCTCCTTTCTTCTTAGCAAGTTTAATCTTATCAATAATTTTCTTTTCCTGTTTTAGTTCGAGAACTCTTACATCGCTTTTATCGGCTTTCTCAGATAAGTTCCACCCAACAAAATTTTTGGGAAGATCGTTGTTGAAAAGATTCTCTGCAAAATTATTATCGGGATAAACTCCACCGATGCTTTCCACAAAGCTGCCGATAGATATACCAAACTGTGCCAGAAAAATTCTTGCTATAGATGCAGCAGCAACCCTCGCAGCAGTTTCCCTTGCACTCGACCTTTCAATCGAATTCCTGATATCATCGAAATTATATTTGGAAATTCCAACGAGATCAGCATGACCGGGACGGGGAATCGTTATCTTTTCAATCCCGGCTGATTTACTCTCGATCCTCATTTTATCAAGCCAGTTATCCCAGTCCTTATTTTTAATCAGCATAGAAACCGGTGAGCCAAGAGTTTTTCCGAATCTTACGCCGGAAAGTATTTCAGCCGTATCAGTCTCGATCTTCATTCTCAATCCCCTGCCATAACCGGATTGTCTTCTTTTCATCTGGAGATTAAGAAAGTCAATATCGATTTTAAGATTGGATGGGAAACCCTCTACAATTGTAGTAAGCGCTTTTCCGTGTGATTCTCCCGCTGTAAGAAATCTTATCATAGGTTTTTCTATACTTTTTTAATTCATTAAATATGGAGCTAATCAGATAAGAATCAAGATTGAGTTTTTATCATCTCCTGAAAAATTTTTTATTTCAATATATTTATTTCTCAAAAGCTTTTCTATTTCCTTTGTTGAACAATTACCTTTTTTTATCCAGATCACTTTAGGAGGACTTTGCTATTGATTTTTCATTAAAATCTGAATCCTTTGTTAGAATAATGAAAGAATTATTTTTTGCAAATTCCCATAAAATATTATCATCAGTTCCTTCTAATTTAAAACTTTTGATATGCTTTATATCCGGGAAGATATCGCTAACAGCATTGCACAATTTAAAAGAAAGGTTTTGATCCAATAGTAGTTTCATCTTAGTTAGTATGTTAGAGATTTTCTCTCTCTATCAGCAGCATAACTAAGACATGCAAGAATATCCTCTTTTGTCAATTCAGGAAAATCATTCAATACTTCCTCAATAGTCATACCTGAAGCAAGATAATCAAGAACGTCATAAACGGTAATTCTCATATTTCTTATACAGGGTTTCCCGCTTCGTTTATCAGGTTCAAAAGTTATAATATTTTTATAGTTCATTTATTAACTCTTGTTTTGTATAATTAAAACATACTTTTGTATTGATTAAAATTCAAGTTTTTCTTTAATACTTTAATTAATATAAAAAACGCCCGCATATATCGGGCGTTTTCAGAGAAATATTTTTAACCCGGTTTATTCCGGAATTTCGATACCTCTAAACTGGTTAACACCATCGGCATCCTGAAGTTTCAGCAATACGGCTGATCCTTTCTTTTTATCAAATACGTCTTTCAGATCATCAACATCATTGATTTTTTTCTTATCTGCTTCAACTATAATCAATCCTTTAAACAAACGTTGATCTTCAGCTTTGCTGAAAGGTTTAATATCAGTAATAACCACTCCATTATCTGCTTTATATTTTTCTTTATCATTTTTGGTTAAATCCTTTACTGTAAAACCGAGCTCATCAAAAGTTCTTGTAGTTGTTTTACCCTCCTTATTATTGTCTTTTGACGAGTTATCAACTACAGGTTCTGTCTTAACATCGGATTCCCTTGCTTTAAGTTTTACTTTTCTTTCTACTTCTTTACCATCCCTGAATATCACTAAAGTAACTGTTGTACCGGCTGTCTTTGTTGCAACATAACTTTGCAGTTGATTTGCCTGGTTTACTTCTTTTCCATCAATTTTAAGAATCACATCGCCAACTTTAATATCTGCATTTGCGGCAGCACCGTCTTTAACCAAATCCTGGACAATTATTCCTCTCGGTTTATCCATTCCAAGAGACTTTGCCATCGCATCATCAATTTCTCCAATTAAAATTCCGATATAACCTCTGCTTACTGAGCCGTGAGCAATTAAATCTTTTGCAACAGCTTTGACAAGATTGATCGGAATAGCAAAACCGTACCCGATATATGTACCGGTTCCTCTTGTTGCAATTGCAGAATTAACTCCAACTACTGCTCCCGAAAGGTCTACAAGAGCACCTCCGCTGTTCCCGGGATTAATCACAGCATCAGTTTGAATAAAGTTTTCTACTCCATAACTGTCTTTAATAAGATTAAGCTGTCCTCTGCCTATAGCACTTACAATTCCGGCTGTAACAGTTGATGCAAGAGAAAGCGGGTTGCCAATTGCCATTACCCATTGTCCGACCTTCAAACCATCAGAATCACCTAAATAAGCTGTCGGAAGGTTATCTGCATCAATCTTTATTACGGCAAGATCGGTTAACGGATCGGTACCTATAACTTTTGCACTAAAAGTTCTTTTATCAAAAAGACCAACATCAACTTTTGAAGCTTTTTCAACAACATGATTATTAGTTACTATATATCCATCTTTAGAAATAATGATTCCGCTGCCGGCTCCTCTTTGTTCCTGCGGCATGTCCTTAAACGGGAAGAAGAAGAAATCGTTCTTGTCTGATTCCCTTTCCGACACCACTGATATTTGTACAATTGTGGGAGTAACCTTTTCGGCTACTTCTATAAAAGCTTTACTGAATGATGTTGCATCTGCATCGAGCTTAACAGGTGGTTCGTTCGAACCAAGGTGTATGTCTGCCAGGCTCGGTCTAACTAATCCGAAACCGGAAACCAGAATAGCACCGAACAATATCCCAATCAGGATTAATGCAAAAGCACCGTATAATCCTTTTCTGGATTTCATATTTATCCTCCTTTAAATTTACTTACCTACTCAACATTTACGACCGGTAACAGAAAAACTCTATAAATATCCTTTTACTTTATTGCCTGGAAAGCCTGAATGCCGTTAAAATCAGGGATATGAAATTTCAAATACCTCTCCATAAATATAATAGCTTTATCAAGAGTAAACTCTTTAAAAATATCTGCACTTTTATTGGAATTTAGACATAACAAATAGTTAAAAAGTTCCTGTGAAAGCTTAAAGTCTACTCTGTTTTTGATACTGCAATTACTGCACAAAATACCTATATCAAAATTATAACCCAAATTTTCTTCTGTCAGGTCCGATCTCTCACAAGAAGCACATTTTTTTAATTGAAGCTCATACCCTATTTCTTTAAGGAAAAATAAGAAAAAACGCCCGAATAAAATTCCAGGCATTTCATCTGATGAATCAATCAAAGATAAGATTCTCGATAAGCCGTTGAACAACCTCAGGTTAGTTTCATTTTCTGGTGTTAACTTTTTAACTAGTTCAATAATTGCAAAAGAATATTTAAGCCTGTCAATATCTTCTTTCATGTGGGGGAAATAAGAAATAAGGTCAATGCTTGAAAGAACCTGTAAATCCCTTGTATCTTTTTTATAAATCACGATTTGAACATGATTCGGCGGATCTGCAATAAATCCTGACTTTGACCTTGGGCTTCTTGCGCCTTTAATTATTACAGATAATTTCCCATAGTCTTTTGTGTAAACGGATAGAATATTGCTCGTGTCCCCGTAATTCATTTTACTAAGAACAATAGCTTCCGTTTTTATTATTTCACTCATTCAGAAAATTATAAGGAAAGAAATAAACATCTTTATCGGTTATAATTCCTGTTATCAGATGAGCAGGAGTAACGTCAAAAGCAGGCGAGTAAACAGAATAAGTTTCAGGCGCTATCTTTTGTTCGTTGATAGATGTTAATTCATTTTTACTTCTGAACTCAATTTTTATCTCGTCACCATTTGCAATTTTTTTATCAATAGTGGTTGTAGGTGCTGCGACATAAAAAGGAACGTTATGGAAGTTGGCATTAATTGCGAGATTATAAGTGCCTATTTTATTTGCCGTATCACCATTCAAAGCAATCCTGTCTGCCCCGACTACAACAAAATCTACTTTCCCTTCTTTCATTAAAGCAGCTGCGGAAGAATCACTCTGAACTGCAAAAGGAATAGAGTTTTTTTCAAGCTCGAAAGAAGTTAATCTCAACCCCTGCAGCAGCGGTCTTGTTTCATCGGCATAGACAAATTCGACAAGTCCTTTTTCAAACCCGGTTTTAATAACATTGAAAGCCGTTCCTTCCCCGCCTGTAGCAAGCTTGCCGGTATTACAATGGGTAAGAATAGTTGATTTCTTTCTGAATATCTTAAGACCATTCTCTCCTATCCTTCTGCATTTCTCAATATCTTCATTATGAATTTCTTTTGCACGCTTAAGTAAAACAGAGTAAATATCTTTTGAATCTTTATTGGTACTGAATGTTTTCTTCATCTCTTCAATTGCATAAAAAAGATTTACAGCAGTAGGACGGGTTCTGCTCAATCTTTCAACTGCAGAATTAAAAACTTCCTCTGTTTTGTTTGCTGACGCATTTTTTAATGAAAGTGCCAAAGCATAAGCAGCAGAAATCCCGATAAGGGGAGCCCCTCTTACTTCGAGCCTTTCAATCGCTTCGGCAATTCTATCATAGCTTTCTGTTTCAATATAGATTTCGGAAAGAGGGAGTTTTGTTTGATTAAGAAAGACAAAATTGTCATTAACAAAATCGAGTGAGAAATAATCAGTCCCGGAAAGACCGCGTCCTGACAAGTTACTGTTTTTCATCAAATCTCGAAAGATTCATAAATTCCCTGAACCTGTCCTGTATTCTTAAATAAGATAATTCCTCAAGACCTTTGGTACTAAACTTTTCAACACAAAAAGAAGCCATTGCACTTCCATAAACAACTGCACACTTAAGATTTGCCGGGGTAATATCCTGTGTTCTGTGTAAATATCCTACAAAACCTCCTGCAAATGAATCTCCTGCGCCGGTCGGATCGTAAATCATTTCTAAAGGATAAGCTGGCGCAGAAAAAACTATATCATCTGTAAAAAGCAAAGCACCATGCTCACCTTTCTTAATTATTAAAATCTCCGGACCCATTTCCCTTATCATTTTTGCCGACTTAATCAGGTTTGGTTCGTTGGCAAGCAGCCTCGCTTCGGAATCATTAATGATTAAAACGTTCACTCTCTTTAACAGTTTAAGCAGGTCTTCCTTCATTCCTTCAATCCAGTAGTTCATTGTATCACACACAACAAATTGTGAATCGGAAAGCTGATCGAGAACTCGCCCCTGTAAAACAGGATCGATATTGCCAAGACAGACAAATTTCGATTTCCTTAATTTCTCAGGTATGACCGGATCAAAATTTTTGAATACATTAAGCTCGGTAAGCAGCGTATCTCTTACATTAAGATCATAATGATATTTTGCAGACCACCGGAATGTTTTCCCGTCATTTATTACCTGCAGACCGTCGAGGTTTACGTTGTGTTCTTCAAGCAGCTTTATATATTGCTTTGGGAAATCGTCTCCTACAATACCTACAAGATCGACAGGCGCACAAAAATAACTAGATGCAAGTGAAATGTATGTAGCAGATCCTCCCAAGGCATCTTCGACTTTATCAAAGGGAGTTGCAACTGTATCCAATCCTACGGAACCGACAACTAATAAACCCAAGTTTATCTTTCTAAAAATGAATGATTGTAATAGTTAAAATAATAATTAACTGCTTAAAGTTAAATCTATGATAATTGATACTGATACTAAATTTCTCACTATCTCATCATCTCACCTTTAACTCCACAAAATTCCAAAAGAAGCTATCTTTGGTAAAATATTGTGTGATTATATCTACCGATCTTCTTTGTCCAGGCCAGGCGAGCATTTCTTTAGCTTTACCGGGATTAAGCCATCTAAACTCCGAATGTTCTTTGCAAATCACAATTTTAGAATCTTCAGCAACTTCAGCCACAAATACAGAGATTAAAGAAATATAATTTTTTTCGTGGGAATAAAAAGGATTTACATTTGGAGTAACCCAGAATCTTTTGGGCTTAAGTCCTGTTTCTTCTTTTATCTCGCGTAAAGCTGTTTTATATGCTTTCTCTCCTTTTCTAATTTTGCCTGTTACCATTTGCCAAAGACCGGGATAAATTTCTTTTTCATTTCTTTTAAGAAGTAGAAATTCTATCCCATTCTTCTTTTTACAGAAGATATGAGCTTCAATCATGTTTGAGATTATTTTCATTGAGTTTAAAATAAAAAACCCGGTTCCAAAATGAAACCGGGTTTGTTTTAATCCTTTTTCGGGAAAACTACTTCAGCAAAATCATCTTTTTCGTTTCAACATTGTTTCCTGCTTTAAGCTGGTAGAAATAAATTCCACTTGCCAAATTTTCCGCATCCCAAGTTACTTCATAATTGCCTACCGGTTTTTCTTCATTAACTAAAGTAGCAATCTCATTCCCAAGGACATCAAAGACTCTAAGGACTACAAATTGCCTACTGCTTACTGCATACTGGATACTGGTGCTTGGATTAAATGGATTAGGGTAATTTTGGTAGAGCAAAAAATCTTTCGGAACTTCATTGATATCAGTTTGTGTTTCTTCAACAAATGTTACGCCGCCATTTGTTGTGTGAAGAATTGTACCGTTCATTCCAACAGCCCAGCCGGTAAGAACATCTGTAAAGCAAACTCCCTGAAGCCAATTATTCGTTCCAATTGTCTGGCTAACCCAATTGCTTCCGCCATCAATTGTTCTGAAGATTAAACCTTCACCATTCTTCCCAGTACCTACTGCCGTCCCGTTATTAGCATCTGTAAAATAAACTCCACTAAGGCCCCCATCATAAGGCGTAAACAAATACTGAGTGAACCAGCTTTTACCACCATCAGTTGTTCGGAGGATTATTCCCTGACCGGCACATATCCCCCCGCCGACAATCGTTCCATTATTTGAATCTGTAAAATGAATATCATTAAGTATGCTTGTCGTTTCAGCCGAATGAATATCCCATTTTTTCCCTGCATCAGTTGTAGTGAGTATTATGCTCTCATAATTTTGTGTAATGCCATTAAAACGTCCTCCAATCACCGTTCCGTTATTTTCATCTGTAAAATAAACCGCATTAAGTCCCTGGAATCCCTGGATTGAATCAACTGGTTGTTTAACCCAGTCACTTCCACCATTTGTGGTCCGAAGGATTATTCCGGAATCGTTACTCCAATCGCCACCAACTATAGTTCCTGTATTTACATCGGTAAAACAAACTCCTTTTAAGTAACCAATTATGTTATTATTCTGATTAACCCACTTATTTCCGCCATCTGTTGTTCTTAGGATTAATCCTATGTTGGTATTCCAATCATAGCCAACGACTGTTACTGTATTTGCATCAGTAACGCAAACATCATAAAGATAAATGGTCGAATCAGTTGACTGTCTATTCCAGCTCTTCCCGCCGTCATTTGATTTTAGGATTGCATTCTCACCAATAACCCAACCGGTATTTGCATCAACAAAGGAAATATCAGTAAATGCCTTGATTGTACCTTTAGACTGGTTAAACCAATTGTTACCGCCATCTGTTGTTCTCAGGATTGTGCCAACACTACCAACAGCCGTTCCGGTAGTTTCATTAGTAAAGCAAACACCGTATAGATATTGTATTTGATTTGATAGATAAGGATAAGTGCTGGGGCCGATTGGATATTTAACCCAGTTGGTTCCGCCGTCTGTTGTTCTGAGGATTACTCTTTCGGAACTCCAGCTGTCATAACCTATAGCTGTTCCGTTATTTGTATCGGTAAAGCAGACTCCATGAAGTTCACCGATAAAATTTCCTTTCGTCTGATTAACCCAGTTGACTCCGCTATCTGTTGTTCTTAAAATCAAGCTTTCAGTGGAGCCACCATCATCATTCCATTTACAACCAACAGCTATTCCAATATTTTTATTAGCAAAACAAACATCAAAAAGAGGACCTCCAACTTCACTTAGCTGAATCCAGTTTTCCCCTCCATTAGTTGTTCTGAGCATTGTACCTCCCGTGCCAACAATCACTCCGGTATCTGTATCTGTAAAACAAACATCATATAGACATTCGGTTGTAGAACATAACTGTTTAACCCAGTTATTTCCTCCATCAGTTGTTCTGAGGATAGTTCCATTATAACCAACAGCCGTTCCAATATTTATTTCCCCTTGAGTAATAAAGCAAACCGATTCAAGCCTATAGTTTGTTTCACTAATTTGTCTTTTCCATGTTAATCCACTATTAGTAGTATGGAGTATAACAGAGGAATCAACTTCCCATGAATTATTGCCCTCATATTCCCAGTATTCACATCCTCCCACAGCCCAGCCATTATCAGCATCAGTAAAGCAAACACTCTTTAATGGTAATCCTGTGCCGCTTGGCTGAATCGTCCAATCTTTTCCTCCATTTATTGTATGAATAATTGTGCCCGCATCTCCAACAGCAATTCCGGTATTTGCATCTATAAAGCAAACATCGTTAAGAGTGTTTCCGCAGGGAAGAGGATTCTGCCAGAACCACCCATCCTGGGAATAAATTTCTGCTGTTGAGAAAAGAATAAAAATTAAGTAATATAATTTTCTCATTTTATTTACCTCGTTTAATGTTTACTGCTTTACTCCAAAAGTATGCCGTCAAATTTTTGTTAACTCAAAAGATGTTAACTCATTATTAATTATGTTTTTATCAAATGATTGTAGTTGAGGGAGGCAGATATAAAATTACTATAAAAAGCTCGCCAATATTGACGAATTAAAAAAACTCAGTGGAACTTTGTGCTCTCTGTGCCTCTCTGTGTAACTAATTCTTTTTGAAAAATTACACCGAGTTCCACAGAGAAAACACAGAGATGCACAGAGACAAACAGAGTACTATTAAGTAAAAATCTGAGTTGACAAGAAAGAAGGGAATTTTAACAACTGGGGTATATTAGAACGGATTTACATTTCCCAAGTTATGATTTTTCTATTTTCAGCTTTGTCATTTATAATGCAGCATGTTCGGATATGTTTTTAATAGCTCGCCAATATTAACCAATGAATTTTTTCTTTGGGTTAGTCAGAGATCTGTTAATCCTCTACGAGGATTTGTGGCTTATTCGGGTTGTTCTATATCTACAATAATTAGACATCTACGATGTCCTTTTGACCTTGTAGAGGTCATATTATTGTAGAAAAGATTGGAGAAATATTTCATAAATCCTTGTAGAGGATTTATTATCATGGACTCATTTCTCTACGCTATGATTTTTCTATTTTCAACTTTGTCATCTTATACCGCATAGCATGCTCGGATATATTTAAAATACGCGCCGCTTTAGATTGATTCCAGTTACAGCTATTTAAAGTATTCCGAATCAATTGCTCTTCATAATCAGTTAAGCTTTCACCGAGCGATTTTGTTATTAGAATATTTTCATAAACTTTTTTAATCTTCTTTAATTCCTTTTGCAATTCAGGAGGTAATATTTTTTTATCTATAATCTTTTGTTTTTTGTTAGTCAGAGTAACTAGCCTTTCGATAAAATTTTCCAATTCTCTTATATTACCCGTCCAGTGACGCTGCTTCATAAAATCCAAAACCTCTTCATGAATTCCTTCAACTTCTTTCTTTTGTTCAACAGAAAACTTCTTAAGAAAATGATCAGCCAACAATGGAATATCTTCAACTCTTTCATTTAGAGTAGGGACAAAAATGGGATAAACATTCAGGCGGTAGTACAAATCTTCTCTAAAATTCTTTTCGACAATTAATTTTTGTAGTAAACTACTTGATGCAGTTATAATGCGTACATTTACCTTCCGTATCAGGTTACTGCCAACAGGACGTATTTCTTCATCCTGAAGCACCCTCAACAGCTTGGACTGCATATCAACTGGAAGATTATTTATTTCATCCATAAAAAGAGTCCCGCCGTTTGCCTCCTCAAGCAATCCTTTACGATCAATTGAAGCACCTGTAAATGCACCTTTAATATGACCGAAAAGTTCACTTTCCACCAGGTTTGGTTGAATGGCGCCGCAATCAATAGCGACAAATTTATTTTGACTTCTTGAGCTAAGTTTGTGCACTGCTCTCGCAACAAGCTCTTTACCGGTTCCACTTTCTCCTTCAAGTAATATTCGTACATCACAGCGGGCTGCTGCTTCGATGGCTTGTAATAGCTCTATAAACTTTTTGCTTTTACCGAGTAATCCAAGCACAGCATATTTATTCAATAAAACTTGTTTAGGCAGCGGAGATATAAAATACCGGGCAATGTCTTGTGTGCAATGCAGGAAGGGTGAAACAATTGCCGAAAATTTTTCAATTAAAGAAAATTCACGTACTGTAAACGAACAATTACTTTCATTATTTAAAAGCAATAAGGTTCCTATTATAATATTTTCTATTCTGAAAGGAACGCAGATAGCAGACTTTGCCATTGCTTTATCAAATAGTTTTTTCCGAAATCGGTTATCGGATTTTATATCCGGGCTTAATAATGAACTGTTATTTAAAATTACCCAACCGCTGATATTTGTATGTACAAAATGATTTTGTTCATCATCTCTATTCTTTTCAGCAAAAATTGTTTTTATAGTATTCCGTGTTTTCGGATTGATCATCATAATTAATGCTGCATCTGAATTTACCAGGCTTGAAGCTTTTTCAACAACTAACCGCAGCACTTCCTCATAATCGCTCTGCTGACCAAGGATTTGAGCCAGCTCAACTAATGATTCCAGCTTTGTAGTGTAGCTTTTATTAAAATTGTCATCCATTGATTTATTCTCTTAACTCCGTTAGGAGTTTCACATAGTGATGGCTATGCCAAAATATTTGTAGAAACAATACACACAAAAACAACCGAACTCCGTAGGAGTTCAATACCCCAAATGATCGGGGCAAGTTAATATTTCAAATCATCAAACCATTTGAATAAATAGGCATCCTTGTATTTAATTTCAAATGATTTAAGCATTTTAATATATTCTTCCTGAAAGGAAATGCGTTTATGATGTTTTTCCTGGTTAAGTATATATTTTACTACTCTATCAATCTGCGAATGCGAATAAGAAAATGCACCGTAACCCTCCTGCCAATGGAATCTTCCTCTCAACCATTTTTTTTCATTAATAAAATCTGTTGAAGATACTTTTACTTCTTTTGCTAAATCAGAAATTGCATTTTTCGGATTCAATCCTAAAAATATATGACCATGATCGGGCATTGTATTTATAGCAAGCAATTTATTCCCTTTGTTTTGAATAATTCCTGTCATGTATTTCATTAATTCATCCTTAAATGAAGAATGAATTAATCTATCTCTATGTTCAACTGCAAATACTAAATGAATATATAGTTGTGTATATGTATTTGCCATTTGGGAAACTTTCTTTTAATTACTAAATATTCAAAAATATTTTACACATTTTATATAGAACTCCTAACGGAGTTCGGCTTTTAAATTGACATTTATTCTACAAAATATTAAACTCCTCCGGAGTTCATTCGAAATGAATTCTTTCTTTTTCATAAGGTGTAACAAATTCAACCGATGGATCTAATTTTATTGTATAGTAAATATTAAAAATACAATCCATTAATTGTCCTATTAACTCCGTTAGGAGTTATATATTTGTAGAAAATAGAAAACACAGAGAGAATAGAACTCCATAGGAGTTCAATATTAATATTTCACATCATCGAAATATTTGAATAAATAAGTATTGTCTATCATTTTATAAAACCAATTGTTTTAAGACATTTTATAAAGCGTTCATCATCCCGTACATTTTGCCATTCGGGATCAACATTCAAAAAATGTAATTTTTGATCCACATCTTCAATAAACTCACTCAAGTGGAGTTAAGGTAACTGTGCAACTGCTATCAATGCGATCCGTATCCATTTTTACCTTGAGATGCTCGGCAAACAACTTTGGAAAAATCTCCTGACAACCGATGAGACAAACATCCTCACATTCTGAAAAGTCCAGCAATTTACAATGTTGTATATCAAAGACTAATCTTTCCTTGTTTAATTCTATTACTTCCGCCGGTGTGAAAACCTGCATCTCATAAGCCATCTGTTTTTCAATCATTGAAAAAGCAACGCTTGGTGAAATAGCTCTTATTCCTTTCAAAGTAAGCATTTTCAACCTGGAATCTTTTTGTTTCAATGCTTCTATATCTGCCCGTTTAAACTCTTCGATGCCATTTTCGCCCAGATGTTCTTTTATAAATTTGAATGCGATCGACCATTTCCAAATCCAGTTGCTATATGCAATTTCAAACTTATCTTGATCAGAAATATCCCGAGGAATTACTTTTAGTTTTTCTTGCCAGATCTTATTAAGCTCGTCTATCCTTTCGTTATCCATATGTTTCTTTACAAGAGGTAAAACAAAAGAATCAAGTAGCTTGATAAAATTTGAAACAGCAATAAACTTCTTGTAGTATGTCATTTCCTTGACTTCTATCATTTTAGTTCTCCTCCTTACTAATATTTTCATTATTCACTTCTCACCCAATTATTTTATAAAGCCAATTTTCCTAAGACATTTTACAAAGCGTTCATCATCCCGTATACTTTGCCAATCCGGATCTACATCAATAAAGTGCAATCTCGGGTCTATATCATCAATTGATTTTTGCAGCCAATAAATAGCTTCTTCTTTCTTTCCCGCGTGAATAAACAGTGTTGCAATATCATAAGGTGAGGTATACTGCTGCTGATAATAATCAGAAAGAATGCCGGCAGCAGTTTGAAAAGCATTATCAGTTCCTGCTTTTTCCATAGCTTCGGCAATAGCATTTCTTCCGGTAATAATATATGACTTTTTACAAGCTTCTACAGCTTCTGCTTTTTTCCCAATTAAAGAATATGATCTCCATAAGGTCCACAATCCCCACCAGAAAGGAGGATCTAATTCCAGATATTTCGAAAGACGTTCGACAACCCGGTCAAATTTAGCATTACAAAAATCAGGGAGCGCAGCGCAAAATTCCCCATAATCGTAAAGTGGATCTATATTTTTGGCTCTCTCAACTAATTTTTTGGCATAATCAAAATCTTTCCATGATGATCTATTTATACTAAAAGTCAGCAACGCCATTACATTATTTGGATTTAAATCAACACTATGCTGCCATGCAGTTTTTGCTTCAGTCCATTTCCATTCAAAACATGCATTGAATAAACCTAACATATCATAAGCTTCACTAAGGTTTTCATCTATATTTAAAGCTTTCTCAATATATTTCTTCATATCTGGTTTTACCTCACGGGTTCTTTTTATACCAAAGTAAGCTAGACAGAAATAGCATGCCCCCAGACCATAGTAGGCAACGGCATAGTTGGGATCTTTTTCAAGTGCTTGATGGAAATACTCTATAGCTTTATGAAGTAAACTGAAATTAAACTGATTGAAAAAATAAAGTCCCTGCAGATAAAGATTGTAAGCTTCTATGTTATCTGTATATCGTTTAAGCAGTTTTTCTTTTTCAACTTCAAGCAGCTTAATTTTTAGTAAATCAACAATTGCAAGCGATATTTCTTCCTGTAGATCAAACACATCTTTTAATTCACGGTCATATCGTTCCGACCAGAGGTGATAACCATCGCTAACGTTAATAAGTTGAGCAGTGATGCGAAGTCTGTTTCCAGATTTTCTTACGCTGCCTTCAAGTATTGTTCGCACATCTAACTTCCTACCGATTTTGCGGACATCATGGCTCCCACCTTTGAAGATAAAAGCAGAAGTACGGGCAACTACCTTTAAATCTTTGATCGTGGATAATGCATTAATCAAATCTTCAGTTAAACCATCGCAAAAATATTCCTGCTCTGGATCGGCACTTATATTTACAAATGGCATTACCGCAATTGATTGCGATGGTCGTGGGACAGGAAGTTCAAATTGTAAAGATTGAATTTCATTTTGACTTCTGACCTTTCTTAAGTCCTCAAGCAAAGATTCCATATCTTCATACCTGTCTTCCCGATCTTTCGCAATGGATTTCTCTAAAATTGTAAGCAGTCTATCTGGTACATCTTCCCGGAATTTCCTTACATCCTCCGGTTCCTGATTTAGTATTAAATAAACTATTGCCTGTTCATAATCTGCCTTGAATGGCTGCTGACCAGTCAGCATTTCATACAGAATAATTCCCAGTGACCATATATCAGTTTTACGATCAACTTTCTCTCCCTTTATTTGTTCTGGAGACATATAATCTGTTGTCCCGAATCTTACACCAATTCTTGTAAACTGTGTTCTGTCTATTTTCTTTGCTAATCCAAAATCGAGTATTTTTACTACTCCTTCTTTTGTTATAAATATATTTGCAGGTTTTATATCTCTGTGAATAATACCATTCTCGTGTGCCTTATTTAATCCTTCAGCAGTCTGTGTGGTTATGTTTATAATTTCATCTATGCACAATAACTCACGGCAAATCTTATTCTTTAAAGTTTCTCCTTCATAATAATCCATAGAGATGAAAAGCTGTCCATCGGGTGTTTCATCAATCTCGTGTATTGTACAAATATTATTATGCTGAAGTGATGAAGCATTCTGTGCTTCGAAGATAAATCTTTTTTTAGATTCTTCATCTTGTGTGAATGATTCAGGTAAGACTTTGAGAGCAACAGTTCGTTTAAGTTTTAAATCCTTGGCTTTATATATTATTCCCATTCCCCCTTCGCCGAGCTTCTGGAGGATTTTATAGTGAGAAATTGTCTGACCTATCATACTTTCCCCTTCTATTAAAAGTACAATTTGTAAGTAGTCAGAAGGAAGACAATTTTATGCCGGATGTGGTTTCAACTACTTTGCTGTGAGAAACGTATGAATAAAAATAGAAATATTCAATAAGTAACTAAATTCAATATAAAGTTGTGTTACCGCAACAGAAATGTCAGTAATTCCGCATCGAGTGCTTAATAATTATTATACAACCAATCAATCAAAAATATGCCCTTACTTCCGCACGTGCTGTATGAACCGCCTTTCCCGATCCCTGCAATCTTCCATCATAACTAACTGTGGATTGTAAATTACCTGAAAGCCTGTAATCGAAATTTAAACGCCAGTAATAATTTTTCCCTACAAGATTTCCGCCTGTCAATTCAAAAGGAATATAATTTTCTATAGTATTGGCTATCAACTCTGTTCTCTCAAGTTCTATTCTCAATCTTCCCGTTCCGGCAAATGATAAATTAAATCTCAATGCTTCAGAGTTCAGATCAATTGTCGTAGGCTTTTCAGGAAGAACATCTTCGGTGCTTCCTGCTTTAAGCTTTAACCCTACTTCAATATTTCTTTCAGGTCTGTAAGAAAAATCCGTTGTAATATTATTCCCGCTTGTTGTTCTTCTCCTGTTTGATGAAACCGGCGCCGCTACATTATCAGAAATATTTGCTATGTCTGTCTGGTTGTTCATTTCTTTTATCATTTTAAATCTTATTCTCACGCTTCTTTCACGGTTGTATGCTCTTTCAACGCCGCCGCTGAACTGGTTCAGGCTTTTTCTTTGAGTAAACCTGAAACGCATTGAAAATTCCTGGTCGTTTTCAAATAAAAACAAATCCTGCTGAACATAATTGGAACCTGTTATCGTCTTATCTTCATTCTGAAAAGAAGAAAACTGAAGCAAGTATATTTTTTTATAATCTTCTTCCCTGCTGTTTTCCTCGACTCTCCAGAAAGTTTCGCTTGAAAAAGGATTTAATATTTTTGATAAAGCAGATGAGCTAGCAAATAACTCGCCGTATTTTATTTTCCATCTCGTGCTTGTTTTAAGATCGATCACCGGGAAAAGTTCATCTGTAGGAATTGTAACCTGTATATAATCGCCGTCATAAACTGTCGGTTCGAATTCATTTTCATCAGCAATTCCATCATTATTCAAATCTACGAGATATTTATAATTTCCGGTTCCTTCCTCAACTCTTACAAAAACTTTTTCAAGCTTTGCAGATTTCTGTGTGGAAACTTCATAATAAAAATCGCCGTCCACCGATTCAGCCGGACGTATTTTATTTTGTGAGCGTATAAGAATTGTTTCAGTGTTCAGGAAACCCTGCTGCTTGAATAAGTCGGTATATTTTTTATTTCTATAAGTAAAGTTCAAAGTTGAATTGATTTCTTTTATGCCGCTGTAATTTACTTCGTAAAACTGAGTTTGAGCTTTGGATTGTTTAAACATTATTCCATCGAGTGGCAGGTAATCATCTCTTATGGAATATTTTAATGTAACATTTAAACCGTAAAAGTCAGTTAATTTTAAATATGGTCCGACATCGGAATACTTAAGGCTTCCCGACAGGAGTGAATCACTACCGGTTGTTTTGTCTTTCCTGTTTTCTGCAAGAAAATCAACGCCGGGAGTTAATTTCCATAGCTGGTAATAAGCGTTTCCTGTCTGCCTGAACCAATTGCTCGATAGTGAAAGGTTTTTAGATTTCACATAATCGAGATTATAATCGACATTGTAATTTTTTAAATCGGAAAACTTGAGTATGTTATTATACCTGTCGGATTTAAAATCGTCTCCCCTTCTTAACAATCCTGCTGTGGATGAGATGCTAAGTTCATCTACAGGAATTAAGTTTAAACTGATCTCTCTTAGTTCTTCATCCTGCGGTTGCTCAGAATTAGAAACATTGTAATTCCTGTTAAACTCGATTTCATTAAGCCTGTCCGCTGAAGTGAATTTATCCTGTATAAACCTGTCTTTATAAGAAAGACCTATTTTGCCGAGGCTTAAATTTCCAATCTCTATTTTTCTCGGATTTACTTTTAGGAAAATATTCCTTGCATACCCATAGTTATCGCCATCATTTAAATCTGAAAAGCGGTTTTTATCCCACAAGCTTCCCGCATACTCGAGTGAAAGAGAAACATCTTCAAAAGGCGTTAATGACAAAACTATATTGCCGATTTGTTTTAACTCGGGCAGAGGTAAATATGTTATGGGCAAATAACTTCCTAATCCAATGCCGGCAAATTTATAATTCCCCAGACTTTCTTTAATGTAGTCACCCAATCCTTCACCAACAAAAGTGAACGAAACATTATAAATTGAAGTTGAATCTCCCGGTGCATAAAAATAATAAGTATAAGACCGGTTATTTATTAGTGTATCAACTTTCATATAAGCACCTTTTATAACACCGAGTGAATCGGGTATTGCAAGCGATACTCCTGATTTAGAAGCTTTACTCCTGTCATCTCCCGCCTGCGAGAGAGCATCTTTATCTTCATCGGATAAAGAAATATCTATAGGTGCATCCTGGTCATCCCCTTCTCTCATGTACTGCACTTTGAGTGAAAAATTGTTATTAAAAAACTGAGTCTCTCCGCCTGTTCCGAAAAAATTCCTGTTGTATCTCCTGTCGGAATATTCAAAGTCAACAGTTATTCTGCCGGCTGAAGTAATAAGTTTGTTTGGAGTAAAAGTGATTTGCGAATTTGAATAATCGATTACATAATCGTTGGCTTCGCCGCGCTTCATTAAAATGCCGTCGAGATAAACTCTTTCAGTTCCTGCAATAATTATTATTTCTCTTTCATTATTAATTCCTGAAAGTCTGTAAGGTCCCTGTACGCCTTCAACCCCATTAAAAATATTTGAATTAAATTTTCCTCTTGAACCGGCTACTGAAATAAAACCTTTATTTTCTTCGTAAGAAAATTCACCCATCAAACCTTGCAGTTTTCTATCCAAAACCCCAAACTCACTTTCTCTTCTCTGAATCTGGTAATCACCGAAAGTTCCTACAGCGTTAGGATGTTTTATCTGGATAAAAACTTTATCGAGCTCTTCCAATCTTTCTGTATTTCCCTCCGGCTGGATCGGAGTATTTTCATCTGTCAGTGCAGCAACAATTTCAATATCTTCTGAAAGTCTTCCTGAAAGCTGGAGCCTCAAGCCGCTGTTAAGTGTAAAGTCTTTAGTTGAACCTACAGTAAAGCCCCGTACTATTGTTCCGCTTTTTTCTATGCCGGGACCAAAGATAGATTCGGGTGAAAATCCTCCGGCTTCGCTTGAAACAACTCTGATCGTATCGCCGGTAACAACATCATACTTAACGACAAGCTCTCTTTTTTTATACTCTTTTAATAAACCAATATTTAATGCCTGGTAGGTTACAGTCAAAGTATCAAAAATTGAATATGGAAGTGAATCAGAGAGAAAAAAGGTTCCGGCATTGTACGAAAATCTGTAATCGTTTTTAGTTAATACTGAATTGCCAATAACTATAGTCTCAGTAAAAGGGATTATAGTAGCCTGGGATATGCTGTAAATATTATCAAAATTTACAGGCATAGTGTCTTTTACTATATAAGTAAGATATTCAGATTGGGCTATAACCTGTTTCGGCAGGAAAAACAGAATCAAAACGAGAAGCGAAATAAAAGGTTTTAAGTTCAAAAGGTGCAGAATTTTTGTGTAATTCAAATCTAAATTTACTTTGTTCTTTTATCAAGTCCATATAAAAACGTGGCTTATAAAAGTGTAGCCGTTTTTCTACAAAATTTTACTAATATTTACTCTTATTATGAAGGTTTTAAATTCTTAAGTTAAACCAAGTAAAAATAAAGATGGAAAAAAACATGGACATAACGATTTTTGATTACGAAGTTACGCTGGATGAAATAACACATCTTTTTGTAAACTATTATGATAAACAAGAATATATGCAGAATACCACTTATAGAAGAAGGCTTCAGGATTTATATGTTCTTTTTAAAATGAGAGAGGATAGAGTAAGAGCAGGAGATGTTTTGAATGAATTAAACGAAAAGAAAGAACTTAATATCGCATCTTAATTCTATTCATATCTTAAAGCTTCAATAGGGTCGAGATTAGCAGCTTTATATGCGGGGTAAGTACCGAATATCACACCAACAGTAACACAAAGTAAGAGACCTATAGCAACCCAATCGTAAGGTATTGCCGATTGAGCACTGAGAAAGCTGCCGGCAAAATTTCCAATAGTTACGCCTAAAATTATTCCTATAAAACCACCCAGCGTACACAGAATTATTGCTTCAATAAGAAACTGTAACAATATTGTAGTTTTTCTTGCACCGACTGCTTTTCTAATTCCTATTTCCCTTGTTCTTTCAGTAACAGAAACAAGCATTATGTTCATTATGCCTACCCCTGCAGCAAGCAATGCAATTATTGAAACAACCATTGCACCGATTTTTATTCCACCCGTAATATCGTTAACCTGCCCCATAACAGATTCATTGCTGAAAATATCAAAGTCATTTTCTTCGCCGGGTTTTATCTTCCTGATTTTTCTCATATGCCCTGTTGCCGATTCAATCATTTCAAAATAATCTTCCTTGCTATGAGTCATAACAGTAATATCAACGCTCGAAGTTCTTCTGCCGTAAAATGATTGAAAGGTCGTAATGGGAATAACTATGTAATTATCCTGCGATTGCCCGAATATTTCAGGACGTTTTTTTATAGTGCCGATTACCCTTAATGGCTTTCCATCCATTCTTACTGTTTTACCGATCGGATCAACATTATAAAAAAGTTTTTCGACAATGAAATAACC
>Ga0154475_1096_pt2 | contig 31099 bp, 27 predicted proteins | sample RifGroC2_FD_115954 | JGI IMG/M metagenome (GOLD analysis project Ga0154475, IMG submission 115954) | Ignavibacteria bacterium GWC2_36_12 | reverse complement strand
ATAATTATATGAGTTGGGGTATTAGCATATTGAATTGAAAAATTTTATCGCAAAAAAAACCAAACTCAAATAATAAAGTGTGGTTGTATGCGACATCCACCTACGGGGTTCTAAAATGTCGGACTATTTTCTTTTCTACAAATATTTAACACCTACGGTGTTTTTATTATATAACTATGAAGCTATTATCTTTTTGAGAGAACTTCATATATAAAGTCATAAAATTTTATAAGCCCTTTCCCTGTTAAGAGAATGGGATTACTTAAGGAGAGTTATTTAAATATTAGATTAAATGTTGAACTTCTGCGGGTCCTAAAATTAAACAGCATGGTGTTTTATTATTTGAGGCATGAAAATTTTGAATTGACGGTAGAAATAATTTTTAGATTTGGTTTTTCTATTAATTACCGCAGCCTGAAGCCTGCGGCTACCGACATTTTCTGATGAACTTGTATAAAGTAAATATCCTCAAATCAAAAAAAATATCCGCACATCGGATAAAATATTTGTAAATAAAAAAAGCAGTGCTTTTAACACTGCCTATTCTTTCGAATGAAACAAACGGTCATCAAATCATACAGCCAGTACTTCTTCAGCTCCCTTCGACATAGAATCAGATACAACCTTAGCCTTATCACCTTCGCCTCTCATTATAAACATCAAATACAAATGCTGAAGTCTTCTTTTCTCACTGGTGTTTTTTACATACTCATCCTTGTCCCAATACTCAATGCGCATAAACATCTTTTCATTGTCAGTAACACCATAATCAAAGATTGTCTCGTTCATTTTTTGTAAATCCTAAAAAATATTTTCAAACTTACTGGTATCTAAAATACACTTTTAATAAAGTTATGAATTAGTACAGAATAGGAAATAACTGTAGTATTTATGCCACAGGGTATGATTTGACAGCAAAAACTAAAGTAATGTACCGCTCAGGATAATAATTGCCATAGTGAAATAAATTACCAAACCTGTAACGTCAACCATAGTAGCAACAAGAGGAGCGGACGAAGTTGCGGGATCGGCACCGAGCCTTTTAAGGATGAAAGGAAGCATCGAGCCTGAGAAGGTGCCCCAGAGAACGATACCTATTAAAGAAAAACCGACGGTCAAACCGACAAGCACCCAGTGTTCGCCTATTGTGCCAATGAAATTAGCAAGAATAGTAACCTGTAAAAATCCGATTGTACCAAGAATGCAGCCGAGTGAAAAACCGGATAATATTTCTCTCCTCATAATAAGCCACCAGTCTTTTAAAGTAATTTCACCAATAGCCATGGCACGTATTACTAACGTAGCTGCCTGTGAGCCCGAATTTCCGCCGCTTGAAATTATTAATGGAATAAAAACCGAGAGGACAATCGCCTTGTTAATCTCGTTTTCAAAATACCCCATTGCAATAGCAGTTAAAACTTCACCGATAAAAAGAATTGTCAGCCATACAGCTCTCTTTTTAACCATGTTAAGAATAGGAATCGTTGAATACGGTTCATCGAGTGCCTCAACACCTCCTATTTTATGTATATCTTCCGTTGCTTCTGCTTCAGCAACGTCGAACACATCGTCAACAGTTACAATCCCGATAAGCAATCCCATCTTATCAATAACCGGCAGTGCAACTCGGTCATATTTTTTAAAAACCCCTACTGCTTTTTCCTGGTCGTCTGTTACATGCAGCGCAACAAAATTCTCATCCATTAAATCGCTTACTTTAGTTCCGGGCGAAGCCAATATGATATCTCTTATTCTTACGTCGTCAACGAGTTTTCCTTTTTCATCTACTACATATATAATGTTTAAAGTCTCGCTGTCTTTTCCGTATTGTCTTATATGATTTAAAACTTCATTTATAGACCATTCGGGTTTCACGGCAATATAATCTGGTGTCATCAAACGCCCAACGCTTTCTTCCGGGTAGCCTAAAAGTGTTACTGCAATCTTTCTCTCCTCGGCAGAAAGCAACGTTATCATTTGTCTTGCTGCAGAACCGGGGAGGTCCTCAAGCAAAGCAGTACGATCATCGGGAGACATTTCGTTCAGTATTGCAGCAACTTCTTCTTTACCGAGCCCTTTAAGTAAGCTTACCTGCAAATCAAAATCTATATACTCGAAAATATCTGCTGCCAGGTCTCTAGGTAAAATCCTGAATATTAATGCTTGTTCAGATTCGGCGAACTCTGAAATTAATTCTGCAACATCGGTAGGCGACCATTCACTTAAAACTTCTTTTAAGGTGCTGAAGTCCCTCGCATCTAAAAGAGACCTGATTTCGGGTTGGAGTAATCTGCTTAGCATCCTCAACTCCTCCTGTTTAAGTGAAAGGATTTATTTATAATTTACATCTTCTTATTCTGAAGATTTTTTATGATATGGTTTCAAAAAATATATTTTAATATTTGAAAAAACAATTTTATATGCTGAAAATACTGACCAAGCGAAAAAGAACTCACTCTAATCTCTCTCTTAAAAGAGTTTGTGTGAAAATTATAATTGCCCCGACTTTTAAGCCTGCCTGACGGCAAAGGCAGGTCGGGGAATGAAAATAAAACTAAACTTGTTTGGCTTTAGCCGCATCTATAAATGCAAATAATGAGGCTAAAGCCTTTATGTATCTTAGACTATAATCCCTGAGCTAAAGCTCAGGGCAATAAAAATGCAATTTTCACACAGCCTCTTAAAAGAGAGAGACTTACCTGCCTGACGGCAAGGCAGGTTGGCAATAATGCAATAAATAATTATGTTCTGACAGACTATGACAACTAAAGTCGCAAAATTTCATAAGCCCTTCTCTTTTTAAGACCTGCCTGCCGACAAGGCAGGGAAGGGTTGGGATGAGTTCCATAACACTTTAGAAAATTAGAAGATTATAATTTTTGACAAGGTATCACTTATGCTGAAATTAACCATCGATGAAAATATAGCTTACGCCAGGGATGCCTTTTCCAGGTTCGGCGATGTTACGCTTTTACACGGAAGAAAAATTACACCGGAATCTCTGAAAGAATCAGATGTTCTGATTGTCCGTTCTATAACCAAGGTAGATAAGAATTTGCTTGAAGGCAGCAAAATTAAATTTGTAGGTACTGCTACAATCGGGAGAGACCATATTGATCTTGATTATTTAAGAGAAAACAACATTACTTTTGCAGATGCTGCGGGCTGTAACGCGCATGCAGTTAAGGAATATGTTTTTACCGCTCTCGCCGGAATTTTATCTGAGAGGAAATTACGATTTAAAGATCTTTCAATAGGAATTATCGGTGCCGGAAATGTCGGAAGTAAAGTTGCAAACTGTGCGAATGCCCTTGGAATGAAAACAATTATAAACGATCCGCCTCTTAAAAGAAAAACAGGCGATAAAAAGTACAAGGAACCCGATGAAGCACTTAGGGCTGATATTGTTACTCTGCATGTCCCTCTAAACAAGGAAGGAATAGACAAAACTTATCACCTGCTCGGTTTCGAAAGATTGAATGATCTAAAAGATAATTGTATTCTTATAAACAGCTCACGCGGAAGCGTTGTTGATAATGATGCGCTGGAAAAAATAATTGAGAAGAAAAACCTAACGGTTATTTTAGATGTATGGGAAAATGAGCCTGAGTTGAATCCTGAACTGCTTCAGAAGGTTTTTATCGGTACGCCCCACATTGCCGGTTATTCGTATGAAGGGAAAGTAAACGGAACGATGATGATATATTCAGCCTTGTGTAGATTCTTAAACGAGGAAGTAACTTTTAAAGCTCCTGAAATAAAAATTGATAATGCTGTAATTGAATTAAACGAAACCGGTTCCGTTGAAACATTATTGCGGAGTCTTTTCAGTAAAATTTATGATATTAGAAAAGATGATGGGAATCTCAGAAAAATTCTTTCCGATAAAAATCCGGGAAAATATTTTGACAGCCTGAGAAAAGAGTATAGCCTCAGGTATGAATTTCTTAATTATACTGTTGTGGTGCCGGAAGAAGAAAAAGAGTTGATAAATATTTTATCAGCTTTCAGATTCAAGATTAGAACTAAAAACCGTTGAAACAGTTAGAGCTTTTTAGTTTTCGGCTTTAATTATGACCGGTTAAAATTTTAAACTGTTGAGACAGTTGCGGTATTCGGGGGTCTTGGAATCCCTTAAATTCTTACCTGACTAAAGGGTGTGTTGCCTAACTGATCCTTTATCAATTTATTGATCCTCTACGAGGATCATATTTTTAGGTTTTTATTCTGAGTTACAATAATTAAACATCTACGATGTTATATAACAATAACTGACCTCGTTAGAGCCTGCCTGACGGCAAGGCAGGGTCATATTATTGTAGAAAGATAAAGCCAACATATTATAAATCCTCGTAGAGGATTAACAGAAATTATTTTCTAATGTTATGCAACAGACCCTATAGAGTCAGGTGTTAATTACATTCAGATTTACTTCTCTTCCTGACGGTCAAAAATCTTGAACTCCACAGGCAGAGTCATTTGCACTTTAACAGGTTTTCCTCTCTGCAAGCCGGGTTTAAATTTTGTATAATAAACAGCGATCTTTGCAGATTCATCGCATCCATACCCTATACCTTTTACAACTTCTGCGCTTGTAACTTCACCGTATTCATCAACAGATATTTCTATCTCAACTATTCCCTGAATCCCGTTCTCTTTTGCTTTAACCGGATAAATGAGTTTCTTCTTAATAGCTTCTAAACCGCCAACCGGTTCCGGCATTATTTCAACAGTTTTGTATATCGCAGGATCATCTTCCATATTATCATTTTCCTGGGGAGGCGGCATTTCATAGTTCTGTTTCTTTTCTTTTTTAACATTGTTGGAAGTTACAGCCTGGTCTTTTTTATTCTCAGCTATTTCTTTTGGGGGTACTTTAATTATATACGGATTTTCTTTTTTAACAACCTGTATTCCTTCTTCAAAAATCAGATCCTTAACGTAGTTTCCCTCTTCATCGAAAAGGGATGTAGGACCTTCTCTTTTTCCATCCTCAATATTTATCAGTTCTTTTAGTTTACCATTAGGATAATAAACCTTAACGAGCCCTTCAACTCTCCCGTTAACATAAAGCCTTTCCTCTTTTAGAGTACCTTCTTCAAAGTAGAATTTCGCTTCGCCGTCCCTAATAGAATCTTTGTAGCTAATCTCGGATTCTATTTTGCCGTTAGGATAATATGTTTTAACAGGGTTTTCCTGTGCAACGGCAGAAAAACAGAGCAATGTAAATAAAATATATTTTTTCATCAGATTAGAATTTTTTCGGCTGCTAAATTAGCAATTAGTTATGAATAAACAGAGGTAATAAGAGGGCAATAATAAAAATTAAGATTGCAGAACCGTAAATGATGTAGCCGACTTCGGAATCATACTGAAGAATATTTAGCTCACTGAGCATGTAATGCCAGTCGTGGTAAACTTTATTGCCGCCGAGCAAAGGCAACCTCTTAGCCTGCGCATCTGCAGCGTAAACACTAATATTAATTAAATTTTGTCCGAGCCATAGAAAGGAGAACTGAACACCTGTCCTGTAGCTTTTCCGAAAAAAATACCAGGCAATCAACGATGGAAGAATAACCTGCATTAAACTTCCACCAGCCGTATAAATAAATTTTCCGAAAAACATAAAGAAGAAATGCCCGGCTTCATGAATTACAAGATCGGCATTGTCTATCAAACTATAATTGCCACGGTTTAAAGCCAGCCAGATCATTAAAGGAAGCATAATCACGGAAGGTATCCATCTTTTTATCTCACCAAACCACGTGTAAGTAACGGCTTTATCCAGTCCTAATGGAGAATTTTTCAGCATTGTAAAATTGAATTATTAATTAACATTAAGTATCTTGACAATTATTAAGCCATTCTAATAAGAAAACTTAAGTTGTAATAAATAAGATGAAAGGAAAGCTATGCGTAAATATTTCTTTTTAATAATTACCTTTTTGACTTTTTGCACATTTGCAGATGCACAGGATTTCAGAACACCCCGCCCAAGTCCCGATGCAACAGTTTCCCAGTTTGTCGGGGTTACAAAAATTACAGTTGATTACAGTTCACCCAGGGTTAATGGAAGAAAAATCTGGGGTGAGCTTGTCCCTTACGGTGAAACCTGGAGAACAGGAGCAAATGAAGTTACATCAATTACATTTAGCGATCCTGTTAACGTAAACGGGAACAATTTGCCCGCAGGCACATACGGTTTCCATACAATCCCTGGGATGAATGAATGGGAAATTATTTTCAGTAAGGATACCAAAGTCGATGACCCGATGAATTATGATATGAAAAAAGATGCTTTAAGAATAAAAGTTAAACCCGTAGAAAATCCTTTTACTGAAAGAATGATATTTACAATTACAGATATGACAGGAAACTCTGCCAGTGTAAACCTCATCTGGGAAAAGCTGAGAATAACTTTTAATGTAGAAGTAAACACTCAGGAAATTGTTCTTGAGAGTGCAAGGAAAGCCATTGATTGGGGAGAGCTTAATTCTGCAGCAGCCTATTGTTTGCAGAATAATGTTAATCTTGAAGAAGGATTTAAATGGGTGCAGGCTTCGGAACTGATAAACGAAAATTACTGGAACCAGAGAATAAAAGCTCAATACCTTGCAAAGATGGATAAGAAAGATGAAGCTATCACAACATTGGAAAAAGCAATTGATTACGGATCAAAGCTGGAAAATGCGCCTTTTGATTTTGATAATATGAAAAAGCTTTTAGTGGATTGGAAAAAGTAATAGTTATAAATTTAGCCCGGCTTATTCTATAATCCGTAGTAGACCAGGAAAGAGAATTCATTTACATGACTATCTTCGAATGAGCCGTCTTCCTGTTCACTTGAAATCATATTTAACCTGAATCTCGCTTCGAAGTTCAGGTCGTGCATAAATTCATATTTCAGGTTCAGACCGAGGTATTTATAATAATTTTTTAAGCCGAAGAGAAATGCCGGCTGATGATCACCATATTGTTCACTGTGATCTGAACTTCCTTTACGTATATACTCTCCCCAAAGAGTTGCCTGAAGACCCCGTAAAAACCTGTAGTTTATTTCTAAGTATATAAGATCGGAATTATGTCCCATCCAGTGTCCCATCAGGTAAGATGAGTTGGTATACGTTTGTGCCGGGTCGTGATGCCCGTATACAAACGGATTAATTCTTGTGTATTCGGCAGTTAATGTTAAATTATCGTACGGCATATCGACAGCAGATAGTCCAACAGTATATCCTACTTGTGTCCGTGATTCTTCATCAGTAAAAGCGCCTTCAATAGTTCCGGTATCAACGAACAAAGTTCCACTTATTCCTCTAAGTGTTAATTCATCTATAAAAAAAGTTCCGTAGAAATGAGTATTCTTCAAGTGATTTCTTGAGCTGACCGATAAAAAAATTTGTGAGTTTGCATCGCCTGGTTTTCCTTCTCTGTCACTTAAAAAGTCATCTGCATAGTAATAAAACAGGAATGGCATCAGATAAACGAGCTCGAGCTTACTGCCGTAAACAACAGATTCGCCGACAGAAATATCCAGACCTTTTAAAGGCGTAACTATAAGCGAATGCCATGCAAAATATTTATTTATGTAGATGTCTCTTTTATATTCTGCGAGCTTTGCGGAATCAATAACATTTGAAGAAAGAAATGCATGGAAATAATAAAAGTTTAGCCAATCGACCGGATTTAGCTGAAGCCGTATATAAGGGAAAGAAGGCGCTTTATTTGAAAGGACAAGATTACCACTCTTTGCGTAACCATATTCTATAAAATCTTTCGCAACTACAGCATTACCCCAACCCCAATCGATAGATACCATAGATTTCACTTCGGTGTAATCGATATTATCACTGCCAACCGGTATTATTCCCGTTTCAGGAGTAAAATCTTTTTCACCATCTATATTTGTCCCGTGCTCATTATTAGATCTAAAATCCATACTTACACCGATATTATCAGAAAAATATCCGTATGAGTATATACCCACCCACGAATGAATGTTCCTGTCTTTCCCGGGAAATGTCACCTGGTATCCTATGATAGGATCTGCATTAAGCTTAAAAGTTTTATCGCTGTAGGAAAATGCCCTGAACCGACCGGCAGTATCTTTCTCAAAATAATTTAAACTTTTCTTGTCCTCATTTTTCTTGCTGAATCCTTCGATCTCCAGGTAATAATCTTTTTCAAAAAAAGCGAGTTCTTCTTTTTCAAGTCCGTTCAGCAAATTAATTTTATTTTTAGCCTCCAGTATTTTTTCAGAAACATATTTCTTTGATAACGGCTTAACTACATTATCGAGCTCTATAATTCCCTTCAGGCTTAATCTTTCAAGAAAGGAATAAACATCTTTGTGTAAAGGCTCAAAGACAATTTGGGCATTTAATGGAATAGTTACTAAAAGTAAATTAACAACTATTAATAATTTTTTTAGCGTTTGAATAAATCACCCCGTATGAGATTATTTTTCTGAAATTCAACCGTAATATTTATCCCGTTTATTGTCAGCTCTCCTGCATTCATCGTTGCAGCAGTAATCATTATCAATTTTACAATCGTGGCAGACGATGATAATCCTGTCGCAATCTATGTTGTGGCAATTAATATAATATGAAGTCGGTTTCCCACAGAACTCACATTCCGCCACATATTTTAATTCTTCTTTAGTGTTTGGCTCGACAACTTTCCTGTCGTCAAAAACAAACATACTTCCCTGCCAGTAAGTATCGGGATATTTATTTATGAAATTGATTATCCCGCCGTCAAGCTGGTAAACATCTTTAAAGCCTTCCTTAACCATATAGGCTGATGCTTTCTCACATCTTATTCCACCGGTACAGTATGTAACTATCTTTTTGTCTTTGTAATCTTTTAGTGATTCAACAACCTTTGTCCACTCCCTGAAATGAGTAATGCCCGGAGTAACAGCATTTTTAAATCTTCCGATTTTGCTTTCATACCAATTCCTTGCATCTACAATAACAAAATCCGTTCCTTCTTTATAAAACTTTAATAATTCCCCGGGGGTTAATCTTTTGCCCCCATTCCGGGGATCAATATTTTTTAGCCCGGAATTAACTACCTCCTCTTTAATTCTTACATGCATTTTAGTGAAAGCAATTTGTTCGGTGTCGGTTTCTTTGAACCAAATATCTGCAAACATCCCGTAACTTTTCAGGTTAGATTTATAAAGATCAGTTTGCTCTTCCGTTCCGAAGATGGAGCCGCTAATTCCTTCTTTGGCAACATATACTTTTCCTTTCAGTCCATTTTTAATGCACCAATCCAGATGCTCTTCAGCAAAAGATTCGGGATTTTCTACATCAACATATTTATAAAACGAAATTACTTTGTACATTTTCTTTTTTATTAAAACCTAATCAAAATGAAATAAAAAATAGTGATAATAACGACACTGGAAAAGTTAATTTTTTAAGATGACTTGCCATCGGAATCCCCTGAACGTGGAAAAATATTCTGAATTTTTGATCCCTGCTTTACAAGCAAAACCCCTGCAATTATTATCACAGCCGATATCAGTATTACAAAATCGAGCCTTTCATCAAGCACCAACCAACCGAGAAAAAGTGCAATAACCGGGTTTATATAGGCATATGTTGATACAAAGGATAACGGCAAATGAGAAATAGCATAAATGTAAGAACCATATCCAAAAATTGAACCCACCAATGTTAAGTAAACAAAAGCCCATAATCCATTTCCGGCGAGATTGAACTCTGATGCTTCCCCCAGCAAAAGACCTAATACAGCCTGAGCAACTCCTGCAATAATCATCTGGGTCGCCGCACTCATAAGAGGATGCAAATCTATTTTTTTGTACTTTGAATAAACCGATCCCAGGGCCCAGGCAATAACAGCACCCATAATGCACAAAGCTCCAAGAAGGTAAGATCCGTTCAGCAATTCCTGCCAGTGACTGCCGAAAATCAATGTGACTCCTGCCAGACCTAAAAGCAAACCTGCAATAACAAGAAAATTTATTTTAGGTTTATGCGGCAAGAAAGCTTCTATACCGATAAACCAGAAAGGTGTAGTTGTAATTAATAGTGCTGTAAGCCCGCTATTAATCCATTGTTCGCCCACAACAACAAGACCATTTCCGATTCCAAGTAAAGCAAGTCCAACTATTGCCAGTGGTATTAAATCTTTTTTGCCCGGTAATTTTTGTCCTCTTCCTTTTAAAAATATAAGAAAAATAACCCCGGCAATAATCCATCTTAAGCCTGCGAAAAGCATCGGCGGAAGATCTTTCACTCCAATCCTGATTGCGAGGTATGTTGTTCCCCAAACAATACAAACTGTTATCCACGCCAGGTATGCTTTAAAGTTTTCTTTTGCCATTGAAATTTAATGAGAATATTGCGAGCGGGTAAATTATTCAAGATGGGAGTAATATCAAAAACGGTTATCTGTTACAGATTATGGAATCATAATTCAAACGTTTAAAATAATTAATCTTACTGCTTAAAAATAGCTTGCAAAACCAAACTGAAATCCGGCTGTATGGATTTTGGGGTTACCAATTGCGTCAACGGTCCAGTGTCTTCTGTAGTTTGCTTTGATTACCGTATTTGAAACAGGTCGAAAACCCAAACCAAAAACTAATGCAGTAATTTCATCCCCAATACTTTGTCCTGTAGAATTGAAATCGCCGATATTGAAATCAACATATTCAAACCTAAAAATGGAATTAAGAATCGCATCATTAAACAGAAAAACAGAACCTTTAAAAACAGGATAAATAACGTCAACAAAAGTTCCCCATTGTTCATCACCGAAAATTTCAGAAAGGTTATCGGGAACATCTATGATACTATAAGCGGCTTCTCCGTGTAATGTAATATCAAAAAAAGTTGTGGAAAAATCTGCTGCCCCAATTGATAAATTACGCTTCTCATCAACTTCAATTCCTTCAATACGGAAGGAGTTATAAACATTGTGATAAAACGAAAAGCCTAATTCGCCCAATGAATGCTGAAATGCAATTCTACCGGAGTATGCCGGGAGTCCGTTATTATCTTCCCCAAATGCTTCTTCACGCTTTCCTGAAGGAATAAATGTTTTCCCTTCGGTATTTAAAATAATTCCATCGCCCAAACCGTTTGTCAGGTAGGCTGAATAGGTGAGTGATAAATCCCTGACAAGATTGAATCTGCCATAAACACCAAAGCCCACTTCAGATAAAGTAGAAGGAATAATTTGTGTTGAAACCAAAGGGCGGTCAATAATGTCCCAGCGGGGTGAATCATGATTTTGATTGAACATACCCAGTGGAATAAGAAGAATACCTCCGCGCAGTGCAAACATTGGAGAGAACTGGAAATCTAATAATGCGGTTTCAAGGGCTATTTCTTCTGTGCCATGTTCAAATTCGAGCTCAGATAAAAATTTTATTCCCGAACCAAGTGAAGAATAGAGAAAAATATTAAAACGTCTTAACTCAAATGAAAGCCCTTCACTAACTCCGTCTTCCGAAAAGTAATTTGAGTTTCCTTCAAAGTAACCGCCAATAGAAGTTGACAATTTATTTACTTCTAAAATAAATGGGCGAGTATATATCGCGTCCTGGGAGGGGATTTTTATTCCTGTTGTGTCCTGGGCATTAGTCATAACACAGAAAATAATAATTAGAACTGGTAGTAAAACTTTGTACATAATTTTGCTCAGATTATTATATAAATATTTTCAGAATCTGTAAGCACATCAAACTTTTTTAATGGCTCTGTTGCAGGAGGAGAAATTACTTCCCCAGCCGAAGAATATTTGCTACCATGACACGGACATGAAAGCATATCATAATCGGGATCCACTTCACATCCTTTATGAGTACATTGAGTTAAAAGGGCAGTGAAAGCATCGTTTTCATTTCTTCTTAAATAAATTGCAGCTGGTAAATTGCTAACATTTAACAGAACAAACTTCTGCATATCTGAGAACTCGGATTTCTTTATAACCAGTTTATTTCCATCAATGGAGTATTGAGCATATTTAATAACTGCACAACCGTTTAAAAGAGAACCGCTTATAGTTCCAATAGTAAGAAGACTAACTGTCTTTATAAATTCTTTCCTATACATTTATAATGATTCCAAAAACTGCAGGAGTTTTTGTTTATCAGCCTGGGAAAGATTATAGTAGCTGTTCCTTATATTTGATGCTTCTCCACCATGAAAACTTATCGCTTCTTCTATTGTCTTTGCCCTACCATCATGCAAAAAGAAACTCTTTCCACCCTGAGAAGATTCACCAATGCCTAAGCCCCATAATGGAGTTGTTCTCCACTCATTTGTTTTAGCACTTCCCTCGGTATAATAATCATCAAGCTCAGGGCCCATATCATGCATCAGCATATCGGTGAAGGGATGAAATTCTTTTTGGTTTAATGCTTCAATCTCTGAAGGACCTGAAACAAGTGTTGAAATATGACAACCGGAACAATTTATTTGTTTAAATATATTTTCGCCAGCTATTACTTCAGCATCGTTCTGATTTCTTCTCGGCGGCGGTTTTAATGTTCTTATATAAAACTCAACACTTTTTACAATACTTGCTGAGAGTTCTGGATCGGAAACTTTATCTCCGGTTCCGGAACCCATTGTATAGTTGTACAAATCTTCAGTTAAGAAATCGGATGTTATTCCTATATCCTGCAGATACGCCTGGGCTACTTGCTGAAGAATTGTAATTACACCCGCTTTCCTACCAAATCTTCCAATGTACTTTCCGTTATTTGAAATATGAAACCCAGGCTTAGGCTGAAAATAATCCGGAGGATCAACATAATTAGGAACACCCGAAATCCCATCACCATTTAAGTCATTTGGATCGGCATAGGATAAAATTAATTGATCCGGGACTGCTTCGATTAATCCAAGTCCGGTTACAGCAGGAGGCATAAAAATACTAATCCCTGTTGCTTCAGAATATATTTCCTCCGGAGGATAACCTGATATTGATCTTTGCTGAAGTTGCGGACCGCCATATTCCGTCATCGGGTCAAACGTGCCATCCAAATTCATTTTACCAAATCTTGTTAATTGAATGAACGGGTGTCCCTTCCCATCAGCAATGTGGCAATTCTCGCATGAAGTGTTTATAAAAATTGGTCCTAAGCCATCTTCGGCTCCAAATATTTTTCCAAACTGTTCATCTCCCTGCAAATGAGCGGCAAGTTGGGAGGACGTTAAACCTTCAATAGGTTCATTCAGAACTTCACTTGATTCAGGAGCTGAAGGTAGAAATTCTTCACAGGAAATAATAATCATGGACAATAAAAAACCTGATAATAATGTCAGTAGTCTGAAATTATTTTCCCGCAAATAAATTCTCAATATTTTCATTTTACTCCTTCAAGCCATTGTTTTGATTTATGATGCAATCAGCCTCCATACCTGTGTAACAAAAAAGCAAACTGCAAAACCCATCATGACAGGAAGTATCGAAGAAATCACAGTCCATTTTATGCTTTTAGTTTCTTTGTAGATAGTGTAAATAGTTGTTGAGCATGGATTGTGAAGTAAGCTGAACAACATCAGGTTAATACCGGTTAGAACCGTCCAACCGCCAGCATGTAATATGGCAGAAGTATCGGCAACTGAATCAAGCTCAAACATTACACCATCACCAGAACCGACTCCGGCAATGCCAGCGACAAGGACGGTTAACATCAGAACTGTTGGAACCACAATCTCATTTGCAGGAATAGCAATTATATATGCGAGAAGAATTACTCCGTTCAAACCTACTAACAAAGCAAAAGGATCCGACCAATTTGTAAAATGTTCTGCGATGCTCGTCCCCCCTATTGTAATATTAGCAACAAGCCAGATTACAATTCCGGCAGGTACTGCAAAAACCACGGCACGCCATAAAACAAAAATTGTTCTGTCAATCAATGAAGTATAAAGAGTCCGCAAAATTCTCGGTGGACGATATGGCGGAAGTTCAAGACTGAATGCTGAAGCTTCACCTTTTAAAATTGTCTTTGATAATCCCCATGACACGACAAGACTAAAAATAATTCCAAGTAAAGCTATACCTACAACTGCTGCTGCCGAAACAATCCCTGCAAGGTAAGCAGGAACTGCGCCCCCAATAAAAATTGTTGCAATAAGAATTTGTGTGGGCCATCTTCCGTTGCATAAAGAAAAATTATTTGTAATGATAGCAATAATTCTTTCTCTCGGACTGTCAATAATTCTTGTGGCGATAATACCCGCAGCATTACATCCAAATCCCATCGTCATTGTTAATGCCTGCTTACCGTGTGCACCGACTTTCCTATAAAGGTTATCCATGTTGAAAGCTACTCTCGGCAAATATCCAAAGTCTTCCAGCAAAGTGAAGAGTGGAAAAAAGATAGCCATTGGTGGAAGCATAACAGAAATTACCCATGCCATAGCAAGATAAGCGCCATCAATTAAAACTCCACTTAACCAGGAAGGAGTGCCAATTGAAGAAGCAAAATCTTTTAAAACAGGATGGAGCGTATCGACCAATAAATTTGCAATCAAACCGGATGGGACATTAGCTCCTTCAATAGTTACCCAGAAAACTACTGAAAGCATAAGGAACATTATCGGAAATCCAAGCCACTTGCTTGTAACTATCCTGTCTATAGCCTGATCATAACTGTACTTTTTCTTTTGCTCTTTAACTTTAACTACTTTATTGGCAATCTTAGCTGCGTCAGTATAGATTGATTCAATTATGGAGTCATGCAGGCTCTCACCAATTTCCCACCGCAAAGTATTTGCAGAAGCAATAAGTTTTTCTTTTTCATTTAATTGAATTTTTGTCATATTAATTTCTCAATAGTTATACTGCTGCAAAATTTTCTTCCACAGAATTTCTTTTTGCAATTCCCGATATTTCACCGGAACGAATAGCATCAATAATTTTCTGATCACCTTCAAGAAGACGAAGTGCAACCCAACGTGCATTAGGAAGCAATGGGAACTGCCGTTTAATTTTTTCTGTAATATATTCCACTGCTTTTGCTAATCCTTTTGAAGTACCTGTAATCCGATACGGTTTGCAGATAAATTTTCCGTTTACAACTTCATCAATAGCAGTTAGAAGATTTGGAATCCCAATTCCCTGTCTTGCTTCTGTTGGAATAACAGGGATACCGAGATCCCTTGAAAGAGTCCGCTCATCAATTTCAATATATCTTCTTCTTGCTTCATCCATTAAATTAAGGCAAACAATTGCACGTTCTGTTATTTCAAGAACCTGCAGTACAAGATTAAGATTCCTTTCAAGTCGTGTTGCATCAACAACAACAATAGTTACATCCGGCTGTCCGAATAAAATAAAATCTCTCGCAATCTCTTCATCAGTACTTGTTGAAAGCAGGGAATAGGTGCCGGGCAAATCAATCAATTTATACCTGCTATTATTGAACTCGAATCCACCTTCCGCACGAGTTACAGTTTTACCGGGCCAGTTGCCTGTATGCTGTTTTAATCCAGTAAGATTATTGAATACAGTGCTTTTCCCGGTATTCGGATTTCCGGCAAGTGCAACTACAAAATCAAATTTGTCCATGTTGATTCCGAGTCTCTTAAGGTTTCCTGTGTTATGAACGGGACAAGCTTCACATTTGCTTTGATCGATCATCAGTTTAATTCCTCCTGAGAAAATTCCTTATAAGCCCGGGGCTCACCAACTTTGGGGTGAATGTAAATCTGGTCGGCATTCTTTTTTCTTATGGCAATAGTTGCCCCTTTAATGTTATATGCAACAGGATCGCGACCGATGCTCTCAAGTTCAACCGTAACAACAGTTCCGGGCACAATACCAAGATCCATCAATCTTCTTCTTTGCGGTCCACGGCAAGCTTTTGATATTCCAGCTACGACTGCCTTCTCCCCTTTTCTTAAAGAACTAAGTGATTTAAACTCACTCGTAATATCTTCCTGTTTCAGCAACGGAACAACATGAACATTGGCAGCAAACAAAGGTGCAAGTATGCACTCTTCGCCGTTCACTTCAAATTTTATTCTGTTCTTTCCGACATCCATAATTCTTACCTGCATACCGGGATAGAGCCCCTGCGCAACCAACTGTATATAAATTGCCTGTGGTTCATCCTCAATGTGAGTAATTCTTCCAAACTCCCCGCTTCGCAATCCGGAAAGGGAAATATCCTTCCTTTTCGGAATTTCACCTTCTTTAGTTGGAATCGGGTCACCATGGGGATCGAAAACAGGATTCCCCATTTGGGCTGCAAGAGTTTCAGCTTCTTCAATCGAGATATTGTGTTCTTTCTCTTCCGCTTCAAGATGCCATTCGGTTTCTTTAACGCTTGTTTCATCAGCAAGATATCTTTCCCACAAGCGATGAATTCTTATTACTCTTAAAGCATACGAGCGTCCCTGGGATGTTAGTTGAATCCCATCTTGCCCCGATTCAACTAAACCCATCGATTGCAGTTTTTGTACGAGTTTTGTTGCATCATCACTACTAACAGATAAATGTCCTGCAATACTCCGGAGAGTTGAATGTACATTTCTTTCCTCGTAATCATAAAGGTGTTTTAATGTATCTTCTATTAATACTCTCGAGGTATTTCGCTTCGCCTTTTTATAAGCAGCATAAATTCCTTTGCCTGGCCAGAACAACACGGCAAATATTCCAAACACAGCAAATGCAACCAGTAAAGCTAATAACGGATCAATCATTTTTTATTTTCTCCATGAATTCTCTAAACTTTCTTCTCTTCGACAAAGATGTTTGCAGCTATTGTGCTGCTTATATTTGTTTCTTTCCCATTAACTTCAATAAGTATAGAATGATCAAATTCCAGAATTTCTTTTACCTGAATCTCTTTATCGAGTTCAATTCCGATTTTTGAAAGATAATTAAGGAATCCTTCATCAAAGTCATTAACTCTTACAACTTTTACTTTCCCTTTTTCTTTAAGTAAGCCGAGTGGTATATTTTTTTTCTGCTTCGGGACAATACCTTCTTTAGATGGAATAGGATCGCCGTGCGGATCGAAAGCAGGAAAATCCAGCATCTCTTCCATCCTGTTTATCAATTCATTAGAAGCACCATGCTCAAGGTTGTGGGCTTCTTCGTGAACCTTATCCCATGGCATCCCAACAATTTGGTGCAAAAATACTTCCCAGATTCTATGTCTTCTTACCATATTCTTTGCGTATTCTTCACCATTGTTTGTAAGCTTAATTCCTTTATAGCGCCGATAATCAACGAAACCATCGTTAGCCAGCTTCTTTAACATATCTGTTACCGCAGCATTGGATATAGAAAGTTTTTCTGCAATCTGGTTTGCTTTTATTGTACCATCAATCTCACGATGCTTATAAATGGCACTTAAATAATCTTCTTTTGATATATTCTGCATATTTTAAGTCACTTTGTGGGTTAAATTTAAGTGACCTTAAATTTAAAGTCAAGTACACATAAAAACTGGGGAGGCTTTAAAATTAGCTGGTTTCCGGATCAGAATTGCGAATAAAGAATAGAGCTCTACTAACTACCTGATTAATGTCATCTTTCTTGTCTGAACTGTTTCTTTGCCTGCAAAGTTCACTGCACTTAATTTATAAAAATAAATCCCGGATGAAAGATCTCCTGCATTAAAAGTATATTCATAAAAACCCGTCTGTTGATTTTTTTCAACAATTGTCGATATTTCTTTACCAAGGAGATTATAAACTTTTAACTTAACAAATGCTTCTTCGGGCAAATAGTATTTAATTTTTGTTGATGGGTTAAAGGGATTCGGATAATTCTGTTCAAGAGAATATTCAGACGGAATTCCGTAAGTCGGCTCAGTGCCTGTGGTCAAAGAAAGATCAGCATACGAAATATACCCGGATTGATATACAGCCTTTGATGATGAGCTTTGAATAAAAACTACAACTCCCAGGTTATCGGGAATCAACTCCTCGTCAATGCCGATGGTTTTATCCACTTGTTTTATTTCCCCCATTGCAATTGAAAAAGCTTCTCCAGCTGGTGAAGCAACCATTTTTCTCATAACATTTTTATGATAAGCTATGCTATTGCTTCCCTGGTAATTAACATTCTCTACAAGGACAAAATTAATTACCAAATTATTTTCTGCGGTGCTGCCGCTTTGCTGCACTTCGGCTTTAATATCCATATAGTTATCACCTTGAGTACCCGTAAGTGTAATCCTGAATGGACTCTCTTCAGAAGTTAGTGCGTCAAGTAGAGAACTCCAGGAACTATAATTATTTGCCTGCTTGACTCCGTCAAAAAAAGCTATGGGGGTAGAACCGGATGGATTATAATAAACATTTCTGCCATCAGAATCGGACTTATTATACTGGTAAAGTGGGTCGCTGGGATATGGATAAACCATATGATAAAAAATGTAATTTATTTTATCTGCATTCTCGCTGTTTTGATCGTATGAATCTAAAGCATTATGAGCCGGCGGACAAACGGGACAATGAGAATTTGTAAAAACTTCCACTAAAACATTTTTTTCCTCCTGTGCTAAAACTAATGTAGAGAATAAAACTGCACTAATAAATATTTTCATAATCGTTTTCATTTTTCCTCCTTGTTGTTTCATATTTGACTAAGAATATTTAACCTGAATCCTTCAAAAGGCTGAATATATCTGCATACACCATTCGAACAAATAAGTCCACCTCTCTCTATTCCAAATGAGAGAGTGATAACGTGTGACTGCATAAGGCGGTAGCCGAGTTCACCAGATATCCAGTTACGCCGCCCGGAAACATCATTGTTGCTTGTTGTATATTCGTAACGAATACTTGCGGTCAGGGTAGAATAAAAGGAATTAATAATCGTAATCAAGTGATTAAAAAATTTATCTTCTGTTTGGTTAAACGTTTCACTTACCCACTCATGTTCCGATTGGAATGTTAAGCTATAGTTCTCTGAAAAAACATGCTGAACCTGCAATGGAATTACAAATGAATTCGTAACTATGCTGCTTTTGTCTAACGAGAATTCATTGAAAAAAGTTTTTTCTCTGAATGCGGCAGCAAGCCTTATCGCCGAGGAGATATCATAGTAATGTTCTCCCTCAATAAATAATTCATAATAAGGAAAAAATTCCTTTTCGAAAGTTGGAATAAAATTTCCATCTCTTACTATCTCGCTGAAGGTAAAACCGTCTTTATTTAATTGATACCTGTTATGGATGCTGGAAAAACCGGTGTTAAAATTCAAAGTAGTATTTTCATCTAAAGAATAAAACGCATCCACCTGGAAACCGACTTCATCATTAAAATCAACTTCATGAAGAGCCCTGGTAAGCAGAGTATAAGAATGTTCTTTCTGAACAATGGGTGGATTTTGAAACGGAAGCATCCTTGTTGCACGCGAGAGATCATATCTCCCATAAGGGTCGAGAATATCAAAACTATAATTCTTGTAATCCAAAGTTATACCGAAACCATCACCTAAGTAAGAAACTGCCCCGTACAAACCCCAGCCAGTGGAAGTTGTTTTATCTTCCGTTACATTTACCCATTTTCTCGACCAATCCAGATAGAGAGAAAGTTCATCAAGATTCAAAGAAAAATAAAATTCCGGAATTTCTGCTTTAATATTTTTTGGCGGAATAGCTGAAGTTACTTCTCCCTGCGGAATATTACCTTCCGCATATATATAGGTAAAGCCAAATAATATTTCATCCAGCGGCACTTCAAAACTCCCCCCACGGATTTTATATGTTTCATGCCTTACAATATTTACGGAATCCCTGAAATCTATTGTTCCACCCAATAATGAGACATTAAAAAATTCAGGGCTATATTTAAACTTTACCCCATCCATCCATGTATCGTAAGCAAGTCCACGGTCTTCAAAAAGATTTAATGCAAGCCCTCTCCCAAACAAAGCTGAGGAATTACCGGCACGCAGGTAAATATCGTCCTTGTTAAACTCGATAAATCTTCTGCTGATACCCCGAAACGTTTCTCCTACTTCGGGAGGATCATCATAAAGCAATCGGAAACCAACTGTAAATGATTGAAGAAGTGAAAGCCTTACATCTGTCAAGTTTTCAAAATACCTGTGCTTCAGCTTAATGCTTCCAAATATTCTCTCCCCGTCTCCGTATCTTAATATGTTGGAAACAGAAGGAACTACGTCTTGTGCAATAATATTTTTATTAATGAGCAATATCATTAAGCAAAAAAATATTTTGTTTTTAATCACTACTTTCCCACAAGCAATTTTTGAATCTCTTTTTCAAGCTTGATTTCATCGCCGGGAAGGTAGCCGACACTTTTGTAGACAATTTCCCCTTCTCCATTAAATAATAATGAATAGGGAATCGACTGACCATTGAGTTTCTGCAGGTACTGGTTATTAGGATCAAGCGCAACGGGGAAATTTATTTTCTGTGATGAGATATATGATCTTACTTTTGAAACACTTTTGGGAGAATCCTGGTTAATTCCTACTATCATAAATCCTTTATCTTTGTACTTTTCATACAGCTTCTTCAAAACTCTCATTTCAACTTTGCAAGGTTCACACCATAATGCCCAAAAATTTACTAGTAAAGGACCTTTGTTATAAAGCTCGGAAAGTTCTATCTCCCTGTTATCAATAGTTGAAACTGAAAAATTTACTTTATCCTGCGAATAAAGAGACTGCTGAATAACTAATAAAACTAATACGATATTTAACCGGGAAAATTTCACTTTACCTCTGAATTTATCTATTTAAGCTTATTAAAAAGGGGGAAGGAAGTTATCACAATTTTATAACTTTTAGGAGAGAAAATTATATCCCTATTTTAATAGATAGAAAATAGACTTCTAAGAAAATATTCCCCCCTTGGCAATAAAAAAGAATTTAAATCCAATTACTTCTTACAACCAAACGGACTAATATAAAACTTCCTTTTTACGTTGAGGCGGCAACCATTCCTGCAACCTGGCGTGCAACTTTCTGGTTAAACTCAAAAGCGAGGCTTTTGTAATTAATCAGATCCACTATAGTTCCTATTAAACATAAACCCCCGGTAAAAACATAAAGCAATCCCATCCCGATCTGGTCAATGATAAATCTCTGGATTCCTGCAACACCGAGAAATCCTACAAGGGTAAGCAAAAGTATCATTTGAGGATCTTTTCTTCTCGAGCTATAAATTACAGCGAACTGCCGTACCTGTTCATCACTCAGATTTTTAACCAGCCCCTGTATATAAGATAGTTCCTCGTTTTCTGCATTTGGCAAAAGTTGTAAAAGGTTCAACATAATAACTCCTTTTTAATAAGAAAACTTTTCTCCGGAATATTCTATACTTTTCTTCACCAGAGTAAATACTCTGTAAAGAAGAATTATAAAAGCAACTCCTCCGAGAGGATGTACATTAAAAGACTTTGTGAATTGAAAATTCATAAAATAATGTATCGATCTTCCCAAGCCGCATCCGGGACAAAAATCAATTCCCAGGTTATGAAAAGGACAAACCGTAAAGTGAGTGGAATCTGCATTGATCAGGGCTAAAAAAATAAGAGAGGTCATCCAGATATAGCCTTCAAGCGGGAAAGCCAGCATAAATATTTTCAGTCTTTCAATCATACAAACAAAAATTACCTCAAATCAATATGGATGTCAATTAGTAATTGATAAACGGCTTGAAAGCTCAATCCGGTGTACAAAACTCATTAAGCTGAAGGGAATCCGGCACTTTGAGTTACTTTTTTCGCCTGCTGCAAATGTCTCAAACTGTGATAAGCAATAATCATCAGGCTGTCTCCAACATTATATTTAATATATTTTCTAAACGGCGACCTGATTTTCTCTTTCAGCTTTGACTTGTCTATCCTGTTAATCAAATCAACTACTTCATTATTCTGATGCAGGAAATCTTTAACAATATTTTCTTTAATAACACTCCCAAAAGGATTGAATGCGCCGGGAGTTTTAGTTTTTCTTTTATTTTCCGGTTTCATAGAGTTTATAAGCATTTTTCCAATAATGGTATGCCTGAAAGTTTCGGGTTTATTTTTAATACCTGTTAAAGCGTACTCCTGGTAAGCGGGAATATATTTACTGTTTGTCCTTATAAGATGCTCGAAGCACTCGCCGACACTCCACTGTTTATCTGAAGGTCTCCAGTTAATCTGGTTATAGGAAAAGTTTAGAAATTCCTTTGTTTCTTTATATACCTCAACTGTAACATTTATAAAATCATTTACTAAATCTTGTGTTGTCATAGCTTGTTAAAAGGAAATAAAAATTAAAAAATATCTCCTTATAAGAAAAAACGTAAATGTTTCCGCCCTCATACTTTTTTCTCAAAGTGAGTTAAACAAACAGATAAAAAACACTGTCTAAAATTACATGAAAGTTGGCACAGTTCTTATGTATTTACTGAATATAAATTTGTTTTCGCAAGGCGAAGTAAAATGAAAGTAATTACTACAACATTACTCTTTGCTTTTACCGTAATACTATTTTCGCTACTGTTGGTTTTTCTATTTAAGGTAGTTAGTGATTTCAGAAAAAAAATTCTACCCGGTAAGAAAGACTTATCAGGAAAGGGTAAAAGTAGAACCGATATTCTTTAGTCCTACCTTAAGATTATACTTACCCGAAGAATTCATAAGCCATGTAAGCGGCTCTTCAATTGGTTCAACCCCCTGTTTAAAAGTATTGCAGTGCATAGGAATAAAATAACCGGCTCCGGTTTGTTCCGAAGCCATTATTAATGCTTCTTCAGGATTACAGTGATTATATTTCCATGGATTGTAAGCCCCGATAGGCATTAAAGCAATATCAACAGCTTTTCCCAATACTTTAACAAGTTTATCGGAAAAAGCCATATCTCCGCCGAAAAGAATTCTCTTCCCGTTTTTTTCAATAAGATATGCATTATAGCTTCTGCCATCAATCATATATCCTTTAGAACGGTCTTTTTCCCAGGGAAATCTCCAGCCGAAGTGTTTTACTTCAAGTGCTTTAAATCTTATTCCCAAAACTTCTTTTTCTTCTCCCCAGTCGAGCTCGCTTAAAGATTTCCATTCAAGATCTGAAATAACATCACTGGTATTGTAAGCTGTAATGCAATCGATCATCCCGGGAAATTTATCTGTAAGGCTAACAAGAGTTTTATAATCCATATGATCCATATGTGCATGAGAAAGCAACACGAGATCAGGTTTGGGAATCTCATCAAATTCAAGGGCGGGGAGAGAGTAACGGTTAGGTCCGAATACTAAACCGAAAAAGTATAATCCTATTCTTTCAAACAAAACGGGATCGGTAAGAATTATTGTGCCGTAAAAATTAATTAACATTGTGGAATGCCCGATCCAGGCAATGTTGATTTCATTTTCTTTCCACTGTTCAGGTGTAGGCTTAAAATCAGCAGAACTTAGTTTTTCCCTACCAAAAGAATTAACGCGATTTAGAAAGAATGGGGGAAGGAGAATAGTGCTGACTAAAACAGCTAACCCTCGTTTTATAAAATTTCTTCTTTTAATTTTAATCATCGGTTGGCAAATATTGACAGATCACACGTAATTGTCGAGTCATAAATTTTGTATCCAATTTTCTGATCCTAAACGGTTAATGTCTTGCTGAACTTGCCTGCCGGCAAGGCAGGTCGAAGCCCGATTTTTCTCCGATGTCACACTTCAACAGGCTCGGTGTGACACTTCATCCCCATACAAATTAAGACCGAATTCTCTAAACTGTCTGAAGCACTTCCCCCTTTTTCTTCTCAATTGCATTAATTAATTCTTTAAAAGAATCTGCGAAGAGAACAACCCCGTCATCAGTAAGTTTTCTTGTAACTGCTTCGAAATCAATTCCAAGGTTAGCTATTTTTTCCATCTGGTCTTCTGCTATGCCGAGATCGGTTTCAATTCTGTTTGCGGGGTTGCCATGATCCCTGTATGCATTAAGTGTTGCAGGAGGCAAAGTGTTTACCGTATCTTTTCCAATCAACTCTTCTACATAAAGAACATCCGAATATTCCGGATTTTTTGTGCTTGTGCTTGCCCAAAGCAGCCTTTGTTTTTTAGCACCGACTTTTTCCAATTCTTTAAAGCGTTGCGAGCCAAACAATTCCTTTGCTTTCCGGAAAACAAGCTTAGCATTAGCAATTGCAATTTTTCCTTCTAATTCTTTATTTCCCTTTGCCTGAAGCTGCTTATCAACAGCAGTATCGATCCTGCTGATAAAGAAACTGGCAACAGAAGCAATGTTTTTTATTGATTTTCCCTTTTTAACTCTCTCTTCAAGTCCGCTTATGTAAGCATCAACAACCTGCTCATAAACTGTCGGTGAGAAAATAAGAGTTACATTTATACAGACACCTTCGGAAATCATTTTGCGGATTGCAGGAAGACCTTCCTGTGTAGCAGGGATTTTTATCATCACATTCGGTCTGCCGACTTTACTATGCAGTTTCGTTGCTTCGGCAATTGTTGCATTGGTATCGTAAGCAAGCTCCGGCGAAACTTCAATACTAACATATCCATCATCTCCTCCTGTTTTATCATAAACAAATTTTAAAACATCAGTTGCATCCTGGATATCTTTTACAGCAAGTGTTTCAAAAAGATCGCCTGCGCTTATATCGGGATTATCGGAAAGTATTTCCTTTATCTGGTCATCATAAGCGTGCCCGCTTGCCATCGCTTTCTGAAAAATAGAAGGATTTGAAGTAACACCTTTTAATCCGTCTTCATCACGTAGTTTTTTCAATTCTCCTTTAACAAGCAAATCGCGGCTAATATTATCGAGCCATACGCTCTGTCCGAATTTCTCAAGTTCAATCAATGGGTTTTTCATTTAATTCTCCGTTTTTTAACAATACAATGTTAATTCAATAAAGTAAATATAACTCAAAAATTCAATTGAATTAATCATAAAAACAGTAACAAAGAGCATTTAATGTGAAATCATTCAACCATCCCCAATCTTTAACTTCCTAGGCTCATTCACCTTTTTATAAAGCCAGAAAACTGCAGTTAGAGAAATTAAAGTGTAAATCAGAAAAACAGGCACATAACCAACAACTGTTATCAAAAGTCCACCTACTAACCCAAATAATATTGTCGGTGCCGTGATGGAATTGAGAAGACCGATATAAATCGGTCTTTCTGTTTCTCCGCACATTTCAACAACTAATGCCAATCTCGATATTCCCTGCAGAGCGAGAGTGCAGCCGGTGAAGAAAAAAACAATTCCGTACGCAAGAATATTGTTTGCAAAAACAGCACAAAGACTTGCTGCTGCAGAGCAGGCTGCAAGAATAAGTATATTAATTTTATGCCCGGAATAATCTGCCAGGTAGCCGAAGATAAAATTTCCAATTAGTTGACCTGCCATTAGAATCATTGTAAAAGCTCCGGCATACGAAGTAGGTAAATTAAACTCCCTTACCGCATAAACAGCATAAAAAGAAGAAGCAGTAAGAGACATTAAAATCAAAGCATCGGCAACAAGAAAGTTTTTGAAATCATTATTTTCTTTTAAAATTGCTTTTGACCTTAACAGTATCTCTTTAAATGAAGCGGGTTTTACACTGCCCGGCGCTTCTTCCAACGGCTCCTCAATACGATTTAGGAAATAAAATGATATCATTGTAATTACGAAACAGATTAAAAAGAGCAGGGCAAAATTGTTCGGATATATAACTGAAGACAATATAACAGAAACAAGGTAGCCTCCCAATAAGCCAAGAGCTGAACCAATCAGCCACCTGACCGCAAGAAGCCTTCCTCTTAATTTAACCGGAGTTGTTTTGGAAAAGAAATGAAACCAGGGTGGTCCCGTTGTGCTTCCTACAACTGAAGTAACAAAAACTAGAAACAGCATTAAAGGTACAGAGACAGAAACGTCTAAGTTGCCAAGGAACAAAAAGCAAACAACGGCTATGACAAGAAACTGAAAACGATACATCAGTCCGGTTTTTAATACTGCCGGTTTTATTTTTTCTTCCTTGTGAAAAAATCTTATAAAAAGGAGTTGAGGCAAGTTTAATCCCAGGCTCCAAAGCACGGATACCGAGCCTATTGCAATTGCATTTCCTCCAATTCTCTGGATAAAGACGGGAAGAACGGTGCTTACAGAAATGAAACTAATTGCAAATAAGAATAATGAACCATCAATAGTGTGCATTAATATGTTACGCCGAAGTACGGAAGAATTATACCCGGAAAATTTATGTAACTGGAAATACCTGGCGAGCATTTTAGTAATTATTAATTATAGTCATAAAATGAACCATCAAATATAATTAATATGCGGGTTATGTCTTCACTTGCGGGGATCTATAAAATCTTATGTTTTAGCTTTCAAAAATATTTTCCCCCCAGATAAAAGACCTCAAGAGGGTATTTTATTAAGCTCCGTTTTGGTCTTGCCGTTTTTTACTTTCCCGGTACGGGGCAACTCCGCAGGTAAATAAATAGTAAACTTCGATCCTTTACCCTGCCGGCTTTCAACAGTAATATATCCATTCATTTGTTCGATAATCTTTTTTGCAATTGCAAGCCCAAGACCATTTCCGTCATGACTTCTGGTTGTTCCCTCACTTGCCTGCCTGAACTCGTCAAAAATAATATTCAGCTTATCTTCCGGTATGCCAGTGCCGGTATCCGTTATTCTCATAGTTGCCCACTTCCTGTTGTTGCGAACTACGGAACCCGTCTCAAACGTAATCCTACCTCTGCGTGTAAATTTAATTGCGTTATCTATTATATTATTTAATGCCAGCATTAAAAGCTTTAAATCTACAACTGCAGTTATATTTTTATCCGCAAGGTTTAGTTTCAACTCTAAACCTTTCTCTCTGATAGATTTTTTGTACTTATTTACCAAATTTTCTGTTATTTCAATAACATATATCTCAGATACGCTTGCTTCAATCTTGCCGGATTCGAGCAGGGAAAATTGCAATATTAAGTCTAATGTGGATAAAAGCCTGCCGGCAGAAACAATCATCATCTCGGCAATTTCTTTATTCTTCCCGTTAGGAGATTCATCTTTAAAAATCTGAGCCGAACCAAGGATTCCGGCTATAGGAGTTCTGAACTCATGGCTCATATTATTTAGAAATGAAGATTTTAGTTTGCTTGATTCTTCTGCCTTGCCCAGAGCTACTTTTAATTCTTCCTCCATTTTTATCCGTTCGGTAATATCTCGGAAACTCAATACTATACCCTCGATGTTTTCTTTCTCATTTATGATGGATGAAACATTTGACTCGACAATTCTTTCGTTTTCTTTTTTACATCTGATTACCGTAACGCCGGAAAAATCTTTTTTTAACCCGGATTGAATTAAATCTTTTAAAGTAGAGTTAGGGTCAGTATCGTCGTTCTGTTTCTGTAAATGAAGAATTTCAAAAATGCTTTTTCCAACTGCTTCTTTAATGTTATAACAAATTAAATTTTCAGCGGCGGGGTTCAAATAATTTACAATTCCATTTTTATCTGTTGCAATTACAGCATCACCAATGCTTTTAAGAGTAATGCCTAATCTACGTTCACTGCTCTTAAGCTTCTTCTCCATATTATGCTTATAAATAGCTATCTCTATAGATGTATGAAGATCCCTATCTTCGAACGGTTTTATTATGTACCCATAAGGCTCTGTAATTTTTGCTCTCTGAAGAGTCTGCGGATCCGTAAAGGCAGTAATAAAAATAATCGGGATATCATGATCGGATTTTATTATTTCGGCAGCCTGCACACCGTCATAAGCTCCTTTTATATTAATATCCATTAAAATAATATCGGGTTCCTGCTTATTAGCCTGTTCTATTGCTTCCTCACCTGATGCTACAGTGCCACATACAGAATACCCAAGATCATTAAGCCTGCTTTTTAGTTCCATTGAAACTATAAGTTCATCTTCTACTACTAATATTTTAATCATGAGTCACTCTTAACAGTATTAGATTTTTATTACATTTTTTTAGGCAAGGTAAAACTGAATGTAGAACCTTTTCCCGTTTGGGATTCTACTGATATTTCACCTTTATTTATCCCGACAAATTCTTTGCAAAGAATTAATCCAAGCCCGGATCCTTCCTCATTTTCAGTACCCAGGGTCGAAACATTACTTCCAACCTGGAATATTTTATCAATTTTATTTTTACTTATTCCAACCCCCGTATCGGCAACATTGATTTTTATAAAATCCTTCCCGTTTTCTGAAGAAATATTAATCATACTCTTCCTTGCCGAGAACTTGATAGCATTAGAAATGAGATTTCTAAGGATTACCTCAACCATATTAGGATCAGCCGAAACACTTATTTTATCATCAACATCAATTGCAATAAATATAGATTTTTTTGCCGCATTGTCCTCATAAAGAAAGATTGCTTTATCCAATATCTTTTTAAGATTTATTTCAACCGGTTCATAATTAATTCTTCCTGTTTTTACTTTTGCCCACTGTAAGAGATTTTCGAGAAGGTCAAAGGTATTGTTAGCAGATCTTAAAATGTTTTCCGAAACGGACCTGAGCTCTTCTTTATCGATATTATCTATTTCATCAAAAAGATGCCTTGAAAGACCGAGCAGTGCCATAAACGGGCTTCTCAGGTCATGTGCAATAATTGAGAAAAATTTATCCTTGCTTTCATTTAAAACTCTTAATTCTTTTTCAGACTCGTTCAATTTAAGATTCATTTCTGTAAGCTCCGCGGCTTTTTTTTCCAAAGCTTTCTCAATCAATTTCAATTCCGTTATATCTGAAGCTACAGAAAGAACTAATTTTTCATGCCCGTCCTGACCATTTATAGCTCTTCTGAAGGTCTGAAGGAGGTGTACTTTCCCTTTCGAATCTATCAGTTTTTCTTCAGGAACAAATATTTCTTTTCTTGAATTTAAAACTTCTTCTTCCAGCTTTCGCTGATACTCTATTTCCTTACCTGCAAAATATTCAACATCTCTTTTACCGACTATTTCATCCGTTGTCGTACCCAAAGCTTCGGCAACAGCTTTATTAGTTAATTCAAATTTCCCCTCGGCATTTTTAACTGTAATATAATTGGGATCAGTATCGATAATCTCTCTTAGAAATATTTTTTGTTTTTCTATTAAGCCCTTCGTCTTCTTTCTTTCGGTAATATCTCTGAAAACCAGGACAATGCCGATAAGCGGGAGCTGTAAATCATTTTCATCTTTAATGGGTGCCGAACTAAAATCAACGGGAGTTTCTGCCCCGTTTTTCGAAATCAATATTTTATCGGTTTCACCTACTATAGAATTGCTTTGCAGTGAGGTAATAACCGGATTTTCAAGAAAATTCCCCTTATCATCTTTTACAACAAAAACATCTTTAATATTTAATCCTATTGCCTCATGATATTTCCAGCCTGTGATTTCCTCTGCAACAGGGTTGATAAGTTTTATTATACCATAGGAGTTTGTGGCAATCAAAGCATCCCCAATACTTTTTAATGTGGTCGATAGCCAATGTTCATTTTCTTTTAGCCTTTTCTCCATTTTATGTTTGTATAAAGCCATTTCAATTGTTGAATTAAGTTCTCTCTCATCAAACGGCTTTATTATATATCCGAAAGGCTCAGTTATTTTAGCCCGCTGCAGAGTGTCCTCGTCGGTGTGAGCAGTTAAATAAATAACCGGGATATCAAATTCTTTTTTAATACTGGCTGCCGCATCTATACCATCCATTGCCCCTTTTAATCTTATATCCATTATAGTTAAATCGGGATGACACAAACGGGCTTTATCTATAGCTTCCTCGCCCGATGCTACGGTATCTGCAATTTCATATCCCATTTCCGTTAAACGGTCTTTCAATTCCATCATTACAATAAAATTATCTTCTACAATGAGAATCGATGCTTTATACATATTATCTTCTCTTAATAATTGGATTTAAATTTCATCTAAGTACCCGGGTTCAATTTTATTTTATATAATGTACCGGAGCTTAAATCTATCTCTAAAGTCCCTTCGAGTTGCGCCACTAAAGTATCTACCAACTGTAACCCTAAGGAGCAATCTTTCTTTTCGGTGTAACCTTCAGGCATACCTACGCCATTATCACACACTACAAGAACTAATTCTTCTTGTTTGTTCCTGTTAAAATCAATTTTTATAAGACCCTTCTTTTTCTCTTCTTCATAATCGGGGAAAGCATACTTGAGCGAATTGGAAATCAACTCGTTAATTATCAATCCACAGTGTACGGCAATATCAATGTTTATAAAGACATTATTTATATTAATATCTAACCGGATAATAAATTGATTTACTCCATAAGAACGGAAGAGATCATTTGTAAGTTTTACTACATATTCTTTAAAATCAATTTTGCCAAGATCTTTAGATTGATAAAGCCTCTCATGAACAAGTGCAATAGATTTAATCCTGTTCTGACTATCCTTAAACATTGCCAGCGCATTTTTATCTTTTATTTTCTTTGAATTGAGATAGAGTAAGCTGGAAATTACCTGGAGGTTGTTTTTGACTCTATGGTGAATTTCTTTTAACAAGACTTCTTTTTCCTTTAACAAAGTTTCTTTTTCTTCAAGAGAAGCCTGTACTTTATTTTCTGCTTTTATTCTTTCAACTATTTCCTGGTTTAGCTCCAAAATAGTTTTATCAAGATCTTTCGTGTGTTCCGCAACTAATTTTTCAAGAATTTTATTTCTATTCTTCATAGTGCGGGTTCTAAAATTGATAATGACAAAAGTTATTATTAAGCTACCGACCACCAAAACTATTTTGAACCAGAACGTCTGATAAAACGAAGGAACAATTATTATTTTAAGTGCTGCTTCTTTTGCATTTCCAAGAATATTACTGTTAGAACCTCTAACAAGAAATGTATATTCCCCCGGTGGTAAATTAGTATATGTTGCCGAATTTCTGCCGCCAACCTCATTCCATGCCGCATCAAAACCAACAAGCTTGTATAAAAATTTATTATCCTTTGTACTGTAATAATCCAGGAGTGCAAACTCAATCGTGACAACATCGTTTCCACCGGGAATGCTAATACTTTTTGTCCCCGTTATTGATTCTTTCAGTATTCCATCGTTAGAAATAGAAACCGATTGGTTATAAATTTTAAAATCCGTAAAGACAACCGG
>Ga0154475_1032_pt1 | contig 31135 bp, 26 predicted proteins | sample RifGroC2_FD_115954 | JGI IMG/M metagenome (GOLD analysis project Ga0154475, IMG submission 115954) | Ignavibacteria bacterium GWC2_36_12 | reverse complement strand
GGTTCAGCAATAAAACCTGCAACAGAGCCACTTGTCGTAGTTAATATTATTTCCTCAATATCTTGTGCACATTTAATTTCACAGGAGGGATACTTGAGTCCAAGCGGACAACGGTAGCAATAAGGGCTTACAGCATGTTTAATACCTGCAACGTGTGTTCCGCCATGACGCCAAGTGGAGTGACCGGTTAAACTCATTGCAAAAAGTGAACGACCTGAATAACTATGTCTTAACGCTATTATCTCCTGGCTGCCCGTATATTGCATTGCAAAAAAGAGAGCGGTTTCATCAGCCTCAGTTCCACTATTGGTAAAAAAAGATTTCTTCAATTTTCCGGGAGTGATTTCTGCAAGCTTCTCTGCCAAAAGAGCTATGTTTTCAGTAGGATATAAAGTTGAAACATGTTGAAGCTTGGCTACCTGCTCTGATATTTTTTCTGTCACCTTCGGATTACAATGACCAACACTAACGGTTAATATTCCTCCGAAAAAATCGAGATATTTATTTCCTTCCGGATCAAAAACATAAACACCTTCACCGTGATCAATTACCAGAGGTTTCTTATAATAATTAAATACGCTGGGAAATAAATATTCATTATGCTTTGCTATAATCTCACCGGAAGAAAGCTTTTTTTCTTTTACAGGAACATCGTGCATAAAAAATTCCTTATAACATTTGTTTATTGTTTTACTAATTCGCCATAAGCTTCAGGGCGTCGGTCACGGAAGAATTGCCAAACATTCCGAACTTCTTTTATCTGGTCAAGATCAAGATCGGCAACAACAAGTTCATCTTTATCCCGGCTTGCCTGTACAATTATTTTTCCCCGCGGCGAACAGAAGTAGCTGCTGCCATAAAATTCACCAATGTTCCATGGTCCTTCTTTCCCTACTCGATTTATCGCACCTACAAAATAACCATTTGCAACAGCATGTGCAGGCTGTTCTAGTTCCCATAAATATTCCGATAAACCTGCTACAGTTGCCGAAGGATTAAATACAATTTCAGCACCATTTAAGCCAAGAGCCCGTGCACCTTCGGGAAAGTGTCTGTCGTAGCAGATGTAAACTCCGATATCTGCATAAGCCGTCTGGAAAACAGGAAAGCCCAAATTGCCGGGTCTGAAATAAAATTTCTCCCAGAAACCGGGCTCACAATGAGGTATATGATGTTTCCGGTATTTACCGAGATATTTTCCATCAGCATTTATTATCGCGGCAGTGTTATAAAAAACCCCGGTCATTTCTTCTTCATATACAGGAACAACAATTACCATATTATGTTTCTTTGCAACTTCCTGCATTAATTTTGTTGTGGGACCGTCTGGAATTTTCTCGACCATATCATACCATTTTGTTTTTTGCTCAGCACAAAAGTATGGTCCGTAAAATAATTCCTGGAGACACAGTAGCTGAACTTTTTGCTTAGCAGCATCGTCAATCATTTTGAGATGTTTCTCAATCATAGCTTGTTTTATTTTAGCAATCGGGTCTTCGCTTGAACCTGCAAGAGTAGCTTGTATTAATCCGCCCCGGACTATTTTAGTCATAATATTTCCTTATAAAATTTATAATTCTTTGTAAGAAGATTAACTCATCCAGTTTGTTCTTGATTCAGGATTCCATTTTGTTGTGATCTTTTTCAGCTTTGTCCATAATTCTATAGAGCTTTTGCCTGTAATATCGCCAACTCCGAATTTAGATTCATTCCATCCGCCGAAAGAGAAAGGCTCTCTTGGTACAGGCACACCAATATTAACTCCTATCATTCCGGCACTTGCGCGTTCCGCTACATAACGAGCCAACCCTCCACTTTGAGTAAAGACTGCAGCAGCATTTCCATAAGGAGAACTGTTTTCAATTTTAATTGCTTCATCCAAAGTTTTGGAACGCATTATGGAAAGTACGGGACCAAAGACTTCTTCTTTCGCAATTCTCATTTCAGGTTTTACATAATCAATAACAGTTGGACCAACATAGAAACCTTTTTCATTTCCCTTAACTACATAATTTCTGCCGTCAAGTAAAATTTTAGCTCCTTCTTTTTCAGCTTCAGTTATATAATTTTCTATTCTTTCTTTTGCTTCTTTTGAAATAACAGCGCCAAGATTTTTCCCCGGTACTATCTTTTTTGCTTCCTCAACAAGCTGTGCAATTATATGATCCACATTACCGACTCCAACCATAGCAGATGCAGCCATACACCTTTGTCCCGCACAACCGGACATCGAAGCTGCAACATTGGAGGCTGTCATTTGAACATTTGCATCAGGTAAAACTATAAGATGATTTTTTGCGCCTCCAAGTGCAAGCACTCTTTTTAAGTTTGATGCGGCACGCTTATAAACTATTTTTGCAACCTTTGTAGAACCAACAAACGAAACAGCATCAATTCCGGGATGATCACAAATAGCTTCTACCGCTTCCCTCGAACCATGAACAACATTGAAGACCCCCTTGGGGAGTCCGGCTTCTTTTAAAAGATCTGCAATCCGGTTTGCGCTTATCGGTACAAGCTCGGATGGTTTTAGAATCATGGCATTTCCCAGAACAAGAGCATTTGGAATTGTCCAGTTAGGAACCATGTTTGGAAAGTTAAATGGCGTTATCGAAGCAACGACTCCAAGTGGAAAATGTTCAAGCCTGCATTCTACTCCTTTACTTACTTCAAGAATTTCCCCGGCTATTAATTGCGGCATGGAACAGGCAAACTCAGTTAACTCCATACTCTTTGCAACTTCAGCTTTTGCCTCATCCAGAATTTTTCCGTTTTCTTCGTGAACAATATGAGCAAGCTCATCAAAGTTTTTCTCCAAAAGCTGCCGGTATCTAAAGAATACCTGAACTCTTTCTTTTATTGGAGTTTCAGACCAGAAAGTGAAAGCCTCGCGTGCTGTTTTTACTGCTTTATCAATTGCTTCATAAGTTGAAAGAAAAACTTTAGATATAATTTCGCCGTTAACCGGTGAATAAACGTCGAGTGTATTACCGCTGCCGTTTTGTAATTCCTCCCCGATATAATTTTTCACTTCCGGGTATTTCACTTAATACCTCTGTGATTATCAGCCATTATTAAAAGATAAGTAATTGCTTTAATTACAGTTCGTTTCTTTTATCTAAATAAAATCTTGAAGTAAAAGCACACCTCTACCGGAAATTAGAAATATTATCTTTAACATTCAAAGGAAAATTAATCTAAGAAAGGATGCTATAGTTTAACTTTCTTTTGCTACTATCCAAGGAAAACTGATTATGAACATAAGCAAGTTAGCTGATTTATTATGCTAATTGTCTTCTCATGCTTATAAGATATGCCTTTTCCTGCATTTGAAATGCCATTCATTTTGGGTAAATTTAGCTTCATTTTTAAGGAATTCCGAATTAAAATTATGCGTTATCCATTTGCTGAAATAGAACCTAAATGGAGAAAATTCTGGGAAGAAAAAGAGATTTATAAGACAGATTTATCCAAAACTGAAAATAAACTTTATTCTCTTGTAATGTTCATTTACCCTTCCGGCGCTAAGCTTCACATCGGGCACTGGTATAATTATGGACCAAACGATAGCTGGGCGCGATACAAAAAATTAAAAGGCTTTAATGTTTTTGAACCGATTGGCTACGATGCTTTTGGTTTGCCAGCAGAAAATTATGCTATTAAGACCGGGATTCATCCTTACGATTCTACAATCAAAAATATTGAAGACATCCGCGTTCAGCTAAAAAATATGGGATGTATGTACGACTGGGATGCTGAATTGATGACCTGTGCACCTGAATATTACAAATGGAATCAATGGCTTTTTCTTCAGCTTTATAAAAAAGGATTCGCTTATAGAAAAAATGCCCCGGTTAACTGGTGTCCAAATGACCAGACTGTGCTTGCAAATGAACAGGTTCAATCTGATGGAACCTGTGAAAGATGCGGAACACCTGTAATTCAGAAAAACCTTACTCAATGGTTTTTCAAGATAACCGATTATGCCGAAGAACTTTTAGAGGGTTTGGATAAAATAAACTGGCCGGAAAAAACAAAACTGATGCAGAGAAACTGGATCGGGAAAAGTGAAGGTGCAGAAGTAATCTTCAAAACAGATGGAAGAGATAAAGATATAAAAATTTTTACGACAAGACCGGATACACTTTTCGGTGCAACTTACATGGTGCTAGCACCCGAGCATCCTTTGGTCGATAAGTTAATAATGGATAAAATTACTCGCCTACTTACTTCCAAAAAGATTAGTACCAAAATTCCGAAAAATAAATTAAATGAATTATCTTCTGATAAAACTTTCAAAAAGTTAAAAAAATCATTTGAAGAGATTTATATAATTTATCTCGCATACACATATTTACCTTTAACAAAAAAACGTCTCTCAATTATTTTTGATCTTTCAGGTGAAAGTGTAAGAAATTACATTAATAAAATTCCTAAAAAATTATTACTAGAATTACCTCCTAAACCCAATTATATGCAAAGTATTAGAAATAATTGGAGAGAATTAGATGATTATAGTTATTACGATCACTTGAAAATAAAAGATAAGATTAATGGTTATAAAACTGAAACACAAAGAAAAAGCGAAATTGATAGAACTTCTACAGTAAAAGAAAAAACAGGTGTTAACACGGGAGCTTTTGCAATCAATCCTGTTAACAATAAAAAAATTCCGATCTGGATTGCTGATTATGTTTTGATGACTTACGGAACAGGCGCTATTATGGCTGTACCGGGACAGGATGAACGCGACTGGGAGTTTGCTGAAAAATTTAATTTGCCGATAATCAGAACTGTGCAGCCACCGGAAAATTTTGACGGGAAAGCATTTCTTGGAGACGGACCGGCAATAAACAGTGATTTTCTTAACGGTCTTAATGTTAACGATGCAAAACAAAAAATAATAAATTGGCTTGAAGATAAAAGAATAGGAAAAAGAAAGATAAACTACCGTCTTCGAGATTGGTTGATCTCCAGGCAACGTTATTGGGGAACACCTATACCAATTATTCATTGTCCGAAATGTGGAGAAGTCCCTGTTGAAGAAAAAGATTTGCCAGTTGAACTTCCTTATGATGTTGAATTCAGACCATCTGGAGAATCTCCACTTCAATCGAATAAAGATTTTATAAATGTTAAATGTCCAAAGTGCGGCGCCGATGCAAAAAGGGACGCTGATACGATGGACACTTTTGTCGATTCAGCCTGGTATTATTTCAGGTATCTTAATCCAGAAATTAATGATACAATTTTTGATAAAAAGCTTGCTGATAAGTGGATACCTGTCGATATGTATGTCGGCGGTGCAGAACATGCGGTAATGCACCTGCTTTATGCAAGGTTCATTCATAAGTTTTTAAGAGATATCGGGCAAACAAACAGCGATGAACCGTTTACAAATCTTATTCACCAGGGAACCATTACGAATCAGGGCAATAAAATGTCCAAATCAAAAAATAACGTTGTAAACCCGGATGATTTCACAGACAAATATGGCTCGGACGTTTTCCGTCTTTATCTGATGTTTATGGGTCCTTATGATCTTGGCGGAGATTGGAGCGATAAGGGAATAGCCGGAACAGACAGATTTGTGCAAAGGACTTACGAGCTCTTCAATAAATTTAATGATGCCTCAAAAGGAACCAATACTAAAAGTAAGTATGATCTCAATTCATTAAATGAGAACGAAAAGAAACTTTACAGAAAAGTTAATCAGACAATAAAAAAGTTTGGAGAGGAGATCGAAAACTTTCGCTTCAATACAGCAATAGCTTCATTAATGGAATTGCTGAATGAAAATAAAAGCCTTGATGAATGCTCGAATGAAATCAGGGTTTATATTCTGGAAAGATTTGCGGTTTTACTTTCTGCAGTAGCGCCTCATCTTGCAGAAGAATGCTGGCAACTATTAGGTAAAGATAAGTCGGTCTTTGAAAATCCTGTTTGGTATGAAGAAGATGTTGCAGCTTTGATAGAAGATAAAGTGAATATTGCTGTACAAATAAACGGGAAGTTAAGGTCAACAATTAAATTGCCCGTTGATGCCGATCAACAAACTGTAAAATCTGCAGTCTTCAGCGACGAAAAAGTTTTGAAATATATAAACGGAAACAAAGTAGTAAAAGAAATTTTTGTTAAGAATAAAATTTATAATGTTGTTGTATCAAACTAACTAATAGAACACGGATAACACTGATTAAACGGATTTACGCTGATAGTATCCGTGAAAATCAGTCTTATCAGTGTCATCTGTGTTCTATCTTTACGAAAGATAAGATTTAATGCTCGATATAAAATTCATAAGAGAAAATCCTGAACTTGTCAGACAGGGAATAAAAAATAAAAATGAGACTGATAAGCTCGATGATCTTCTCAAACTCGATGAACAAAGACGTGAACTAATCTTAAAGACAGATGAACTGAAACACAAAAGGAACCAGGTTTCATCACAAATCCCCCAAATGAAAAAAGCCGGGCAGGATGTTTCTTCAGTTCTTGCAGAAATGAAATCTGTTTCCGACCAAATATCTGATCTGGATTCGCAACTTCGGGAGATTGAACAGAAGTTAGAAAATATTTTGATGTTCATACCGAATATGCCTCATAAGTCTGTTCCTGTAGGTAAAAACTCAGGAGATAATACTGTTGTAAGAGAGTGGCTGCCTGAAGGATTTTCATTTCCCAAAGAGACAAGTAATGAAAAAACTCTTGACCATATTGAACTCGGAAAAAAATTAAAAATACTCGATTTCGAAAGGGGTGCTAAAATCTCCGGTTCCGGTTTTCCGCTTTATACAGGAAAAGGTGCAACTCTCGAACGGGCTTTAATAAATTTTATGCTCGACTTTCATCTTAAAAATCATGGTTACTCTGAAGTTTTTCCCCCATTTCTTGTCAATAGTGATTCAATGAGAGGAACGGGACAATTGCCCAAAATGGCTGAGGACATGTATTACATAGAAAAAGATGAATTGTATCCTATTCCAACTGCTGAAGTACCAATTACAAATATTTACCGCAACGAAATTATTAATGAAAATGAACTTCCGATAAAACACGTTGGTTATTCAGCCTGCTTCAGACGTGAAGCGGGTTCATACGGAAAAGAGTCTAAAGGCTTTTTAAGAGTACACCAGTTTAACAAAGTTGAAATGGTAAAGCTTGTTAAACCGGAAAATTCTTATGATGAACTTGAAAAACTTGTTAAAGATGCTGAAGATATTCTGCAGGCATTAAAAATCCCTTATAGGATTTTATTACTTTGCACAGGTGATTTAAGCTTTGCGGCAGCAAAATGTTATGATATAGAAACATGGTCTCCTGCAGAAAACAGGTGGCTTGAATCATCTTCATGCAGTAATTTTGAAAACTTCCAGGCGAGAAGAGCAAACATCCGGTTCAAAAATGGACTGACAAAAAAACCGGAATTTGTTCATACTCTTAACGGTTCGGGTCTTGCAACAAGTCGGCTGATGGTTTCTTTGCTTGAAATGTATCAAACTCCTGAAGGAAAAGTAATAGTACCGGAAGTTTTACAGAATTATACTAATTTTAACGTCATTGATTAAGGTAAAATCCGAAGCCATAAAATAATTTTTTGGGCTCTCAATCCTGCTAGTGGCAGACAGGTTATAATTTTAACTCGATAAATGAAAAATCTCTTCACCTTAAAAAAATATTTTATAAGGTATAAAAAGAAACTCTACTGGGGTTTTGTTTTTATCCTACTTTCAAATATTGGTACAGTTTACGTACCTATTCTTCTAAAGGACACAATTAATGCGATAGAGCAAAACACAACCGTTGAACAACTTGTAAACTATGCTTTGCTTATAGTTGGAGCATCAATATTTGCGGGCGTTTTCAGGTTTTATATCCGGCAAACTATTATCGTGGTTTCGAGAGAAATTGAATACGATCTTCGATACGATTTCTGGAATCACATTCAGCATCTTCCACTCAGATTCTTTCAGAATAATTCTACCGGAAACGTAATGGCTCATGCAACAAATGATATAAATGCAGTACGCATGTTTTTAGGTCCGGCAGTTATGTATTCAACGGATACTTTTATAAGATTGGTAATTGTGCTCGCTATCATGATATCTCTCGATCCGATGCTGACTCTTTACACACTTTTACCTTTACCTATTCTTTCAATTGTTGTGTATAAAATCGGCAAGAAGATTCATCAAAAGTTTACACTAATACAGGAAAAGTTTTCCGAGATAACAACAAAAGCACAGGAGAATTTTTCAGGAATAAGAGTTATTAAATCGTATGTGCGTGAAGAAAATGAAATCAAACAATTCAACAAGCTAAGCCAGGAATACCTGAGCAGGAATATGAACCTGGCAAAAGTTCAGGCGGCAATAATGCCGTTCCTGTTTCTCATTACAGGCTTATCAATAATTCTCGTAATATGGATCGGTGGAAGCGCTGTTATCTCAAAGGAAATAACTCTCGGCGATATTACTGCATTTGTAATTTATCTCGGCATTCTAATATGGCCTATGATTGCATTCGGATGGGTTATTAATATTATACAGCAGGCTGAGGCAAGTATGAAGCGGTTGAATAAAATGTTAGACGAGCCTTATGAAATTGATGATTCCGGGACAACCGATAATTCAATAAAAGAAATTAAAGGAGAAATAGAATTTAAAAATGTTTCTTTCAGGTACAGCGAAAATCATCCTTACATATTAAAAGAGATTAACCTTAAAATACCAATAGGCTCTACAACTGCAATTATGGGATATACCGGAGTTGGGAAAACAACTTTTATTAATCTTATACCAAGGCTGTACGATGTAACCGAAGGACAAATTCTTATTGACGGCAGGGACATAAAAACTATACCATTGAACATATTAAGAAGAGAAATCGGCGTTGTTCAGCAGGAATCATTTTTATTTTCCGATTCCGTAATGAATAATATTTCTTACGGATTAAGAGAAATAAACAAAGATACTGTTCTTGAAGTTTCTAAAATTGCCCACTTCGACAAAGACGTTGAAGACTTTCCTCTAAAATATGATACGATGGTTGGAGAAAGAGGAATAACTTTTTCCGGTGGACAAAAGCAGCGGGCTTCTCTCGCAAGAGCTTTGGCTATAAATCCCAAAATCCTGGTTCTAGATGACTCTTTCTCGGCAGTCGATACAAACACAGAAGAAGAAATTCTTAAAAGCCTAAAAAGTTTTATGAGAAATCCTGCAAACCTGCCTGGCGGCAAGGCAGGCAGGACAGGCAGAACGAGCATAATTATCAGCCACAGGATTTCTACAGTTAAAGATGCAGATAAAATTATTGTCCTTTCAGATGGAGCGATTGCCGAAGAAGGAACACATGAAGAATTGGTTGCACTTGGTGGCATCTATGCTGATCTTCACTTCAAACAACTGTTAGAAAAAGAACTTGAAGAATTGAGCTGAGGAAACAAATGACAAAAATGAAAATTGCTTTTTTTGAAGTAACTCAAAAAGAAAAAAATTACATAAAGAAAAAACTAAGCAGGAATTTTGATCTTCAGTTCTACCAGGAACCGTTGACAGATGGTTTTGATTCCAAAGCTATTTTAGATGCGAGTGTCATTTCCCCTTTTATATACTCTGTTGTTTCTGCAAAGATCATTTCACAAATAAAAAAATTAAAACTAATCGCAACAAGAAGCACAGGATTTAATCATATAGATTTAACTGCTGCAAAAAAAAGAAAAGTTGCCGTTGCAAATGTTCCGTACTACGGAGAAAATACAGTTGCCGAACACACTTTTGCATTAATTCTCGCCTTGTCGAGAAATCTCCACAAGGCTTATGTACGAACAAGCAGCAATGATTTTTCTATCGAAGGATTACGCGGCTTCGATTTAAGAGGAAAAACTCTCGGTGTTGTAGGTGCAGGAAGTATTGGAGTTCACGTTATTAAAATTGCCAAAGGCTTTGGAATGGAAATAATGGCTTTCGATTCAAAGCCAAATCATATTTTAACAGAGCTGCTTGATTTTAACTATGTTCCACTCGATGAGCTTCTGAAAAAATCCGATATAATAACTCTTCATTGTCCTTACAACCAGTTTACTCATCATCTTATTAATATGAACAATATCAAAAAGGTAAAGAAAGGTGCTTTGTTTATAAACACTGCGAGAAGCGGGATTATTGAACCAAAAGCTCTTTATTATGCAATTGAGAAAAATATCTTTAGCGGAGCCGGACTTGATGTTTTCGAAGGTGAAGAACTTTTAAAAGAAGAAAACCAGATGCTGACGAAGAATGTTTCGGTAGAGCATTTAGAAACACTATTGAAAAGAAATATCTTATTAAGAAGAGAGAACGTTATAATCACCCCTCACATAGCTTTCGATTCTATGGAAGCTATTGAGAGGATACTAGACACGACCGTGGAAAATATTATTTCTTTCCTCGAAGGAAAGAATTATCATAAAGTAATTTGATTCTAACCTTCAAGGTTAACACATCGTTTTCGAAACCATGACCTTGAAGGTTCCAACATAAACTGAATTAGATATATGTCTCAGGATTATCACAGCGAAGAAGAAGTACTTGGAAAAGCATACGATTCACATTTAATGAAGCGTTTGCTGGCTTATATTAAACCATACCGGAAGTATGTTATTTTCGCTATCCTAATGAATATCGTTGTTGCTGCTTTGGGTCCTCTTCGTCCTTATCTTACTAAAATTGCAATAGACGACTATATCGCAGCTTCCGATTATAACGGTTTAATTATAATAAGCTTAATCCTGTTTGCCAGTCTTTTGTTTCAGGCAGTAATACAATTTTTCCTTACTTATTACACACAATACCTCGGACAAAAAACACTTTATGATTTGCGTACCCAGCTTTTTACGCATACACAGAAACTTGCTCTGAAGTTTTTTGATAAAACACCTATCGGCAGAATTGTTACAAGAGTGACTAACGATGTTGAAGCACTCGGCGAACTTTTTTCATCCGGTATTGTTATGGTATTCAGTGATGTTTTTATAATCGTCTGGATATTTGTTTTTATGTTTTTCATGGATATTAATCTTTCCCTCGTTACCCTCTCAGTTCTTCCGGTTTTGATATATGGAACTTTTCTTTTTAGAAAAAAAGTAAGGGAAAGTTACAGGGATGTACGGCTTCATCTTGCAAGACTGAATTCTTACATGCAGGAACATATTACGGGAATAAATGTTGTACAGATATTCCGGAAAGAAAAAGATGAACTAAAGAAATTCTCAAATATTAATAATGATTATCGACAGGCAAATATAAAATCAATTTTTTATTATGCTATTTTCTATCCGGGAGTGGAGTTACTGAGCTCAATAGCTGTTGGCTTAATCGTCTGGTACGGAGGAGGCGGAATAATAAGAGGAAGTCTGACTATTGGTGTTCTATTTGCATTCATCCAATATACAGAAATGTTTTTCCGACCGATAAGAGATTTATCTGAAAAATATAATATAATGCAGACTGCAATGGCATCGTCCGAAAGAATATTTAAGCTGCTTGATAATAAAACGTTTGTTAAAAATCCTGAAAACCCCGTTAAGCTTGAACGGATAAAAGGCGAAATCGAATTTCGTAATGTATGGTTTGCTTATAATGATGAGAATTATGTTCTCAAAGATATTTCGTTCAAAATAAATCCCGGTGAAACAGTTGCGATCGTAGGGCATACCGGTGCAGGCAAAACAAGCATTATAAATATATTAACAAGGTTTTACGACATAAACAGGGGCACTATACTTATTGATGGAAACGACATAAGCAGGATAGATAAAAAAGAGCTTCGTAAATATATCTCGATTGTACTTCAGGATGTTTTTCTTTTTTCGGGAACGATTAAGACAAACATAAATATGGATAATGATGGAATTGAGTATGATAAAATTATCGAATCTTCAAAGTTTGTAGGAGCCGACAGATTTATTAAAACGCTGCCTGCTCAATATGATGAAATAGTTAAAGAACGCGGCGCTACTTTAAGCGTAGGACAAAAGCAGCTTATTTCATTTGCAAGAGCCCTGGCTTATGATCCCAAAATTCTTGTTCTCGATGAAGCAACCTCCAGTGTCGATACAGAAACCGAAATCCTGATTCAGAAAGCGATTGAAAACCTTCTGGTAGGCAGAACAGCTATAGTTATCGCTCACAGGTTATCAACTATACAAACCGCGGATAAAATAATTGTCCTTCATAAAGGAGAAATAAGAGAAACGGGAAACCACCAGGAACTCCTGACAAAAAGAGGAATTTATTATAAACTGTATCAGCTACAATATAAAGATCAGGAAATAGTAAAAGCAGTTTGATCCTTTCAAAAATATTTTTTTAAGGAGAACATAAATGCCGCAAATAAGATTTATGACTCTTTCCCGTTTTATAATCGAGCAGGAAAAACTCCACCCGGAAGCGACCGGCGAACTTTCAAAACTTCTCCACGATCTTTCATTAGCCGCAAAGGTTATTTCTCTTGAAGTAAATAAAGCCGGACTTGCAGACATACTTGGTTTTACCGGCGATAGCAATGTTCACGGCGAAGACGTAAGAAAGCTGGATATGTTTGCTCATAACATGATGTTCAATGCAATGGATCATGGAGGTCATCTTTGCATTATGGCTTCTGAAGAGGAAGAAGATATAATTCATATTCCCGCAAAGTTTAAGGTTGGTAAATATGTTCTTCTCTTCGATCCTCTTGACGGTTCTTCCAATATAGATGCAAATGTAAGTATTGGAACTATTTTTTCTATATTTAAAAGAATTACACCTGACGGAAAACCGGGAACGTTGAAAGATTGCCTCCAGAAAGGAGTAAGGCAGGTTGCTGCCGGATACATCGTTTATGGATCGAGCACGATAATGGTTTACTCAGCCGGGCACGGTGTACATGGCTTTACTTTGGATCCTTCCTTCGGAGAATTTCTTTTATCAAACGAGAGTATTAGAATTCCTCAAAAAGGGAAAATATACAGTATTAACGAAGGTAATTATTTGTACTGGCATCCGGGACTTAAAAAATATATCAAGTGGCTCCAGGAAGAAGATAATGATTCCGAACGCCCTTATACATCACGTTACATCGGTTCTATGGTTGCAGATATTCACAGGAATTTGCTTTACGGCGGTATCTATATGTATCCGGCAGATTCCAGAAACCCGAACGGAAAGTTAAGATTAATGTATGAATGCAATCCTATGTCTTTTATAGTGGAAGCCGCAGGAGGAAGAGCGTCAAACGGGAAACAAAGAATTCTTGAGATAAAACCGGGAACACTTCACCAGAGAACTCCGATTTTTATAGGCAGCGAATACGATGTTAGAATGGTTGAAGAATTTATGGCAAAAGAAGAAAAAACATTTTCTCCTGGTAAGAAGAGATGATAAGATTATTTCAAACCTGAAAGTGCGGAATTAATCTTTTGAGCCAGTTCATCCAAAGATATATTCTTTACATTTAACTTGGATGTTTTAACTAATATTTCAGGTTTGTCTCCTTCTCCTTTCATATACTTGTAAAGACCGAATCCAAGCCTGTTCCTGTCATTCATTACAGGAATGTAATCTTTAAGACCTTCAACAATGGTATAAACTTTCGACTCGAGGGAATCCTCTGCAGATTTTTTTACGGAAGGCGGGGGTAAAGTGCTCATTTAAATATCCTTATCTTTGTGTCAAAGATAACTATCCCTAACCTCGTTTTCAATTATTTTTAAATAAAAACTCTAAGCTTTGTGAGGTTTTTCTTTGGTAAGGGAGTGTCAAATTTTTTAGATTTGTGAAGTAATTTAATTATTTAAGCTTGATAAATTTTAATAACACAGACAGAATCCTGATCGTCAGGTTAAGTTCCCTCGGGGACATACTCCTGTCAACACCCCTAATCAGGTCAATAAAGAAAATGTTTCCTCATGTTAAAATTGATTATCTCTTAAGAGAAGAATACAAAGATGTACTGATTAACAATCCCTACATCAATAAACTTTTTTTATTCAAAAGAAATGATAGCAATTACATTCCGGATGAATTGAGCTCAAACAGTTACGATCTTGTGATTGATTTACAGAATAATTTTAGAAGTGCGGGAATCAGGAAAAAACTAAAAACAAGTAACCTTAAAACTTTCAATAAAAGAACTCTTGATAAGCTTCTGCTTGTAAATTTTAAAATAAACAGGTTAAAAGATTCAGGGCAGATTCCTGAAAGATATGCAGAATCGGTTGACGGGTTTAACCTGGATGGAGACGGATTAGACCTGTTTACAGGAAATGAAACAGCTTCAATAAACGGAAGAGAAAAAGATTATATCGGTTTCGCTCCCGGCTCCCGCCATTTTACCAAAACCTGGCCCGAAGATTATTATATAAACCTTGGGAAAAAATTAAACGATGAAGGGAAAACTACTGTCTTATTTGGCGGGAAAGAAGATAAAAAAGTTTGTGGGAAAATTTCAAAAAGCATTCCCGGTTCAATCGATTTTAGTAATGATAATAATTTGTTGTTTACTGCTGTAAATATGAAAGAATGCAAAGCTGTTGTTTGTAATGATTCCGGTCTAATGCATACAGCTTGTGCTATTAAAGTTCCTGTTTTAGCATTCTTTGGTTCAACTGTAAGAGAATTCGGATTTACCCCTTACAGGAACAAGAATTTTAAGCCAGGGGCTTATCAGCCTTTGGCTGAAATTTTAGAAAACAAAACATTATCTTGCAGACCCTGTACGCACATAGGTAGAAACAATTGTCCTAAAAAACATTTTAAATGTATGCTTGAACTGACTCCTGAAATCGCATTCAATAAACTTATTGAACTAATAAATTCTTAATGGTTAAAACCTGGTTCCTCTTTTATAACGTATTCATATTGCCGCCTCTTTACATCTCTTTGTTGATTGGAAGTCTTTTCAATTCTAAAATCCGTACGGGATTAAGGGGAAGAAAAAGAATTTTTGAAAATCTTATTATTGATGCTGCTTCTCTTAATAAACCAAAGAAACTCATCTGGTTTCATTCGTCTTCCTTAGGAGAATTTGAACAGGCAAAACCTATCATCGAAGAACTAAAAAAAAGTTACGATGTAAATATACTTGTGACTTTCTTTTCCCCTTCCGGATATATAAATTCAAAAAAATATCCTTACGCCGACCTCGTTTCATACATCCCTTTTGATACTGTATCAAACGCCGAAAAATTTATCAGCTTAGTAAAGCCTGACCTGGCTGTAATAATGAGATACGACATATGGCCTAACCATATCCGGGAAATGAAAAGAGCTGGAATACGCATGCTGCTTGTCGATGCTACAATGAAAGAAAGATCTTCCAGGAAAATTCCGTTGATAAAGAGTTTCCACGAGGTACTCTTTAAAAAGATAACTAAGATTCTTACTGTTTCAGAAACCGATGCTAACGGATTCAAGGGATTCGGATGTACAGATGAACAACTTAAGGTAGTTGGAGATACCAGGTTTGACAGGGTTTATCAAAAAAGCCTTAAAGCAAAACAAACCCATTTAATTAAAGATGAAGTTCTAAAAGGGAAAAAAGTATTTGTTGCGGGAAGTACCTGGAATGCAGACGAAGAAATTATTTTACCGGTTTTCTTAAAACTGCACAAATTTCTTGGGAACATTATGCTGATCATCGCTCCACATGAGCCAACTCTTCTGAATATCGAAAACATTGAAAATGAAGTTGGTAGATATGTAGAGACGATAAGATTTTCTCATTTGAATAATTATAAAAATGAAAAAGTAATTATAATTGATTCAATCGGAATATTATCAACACTTTATTTTTATGCAGATGTTGCTTTTGTTGGCGGAGGCTTCAAGCACAATGTTCATAATGTTCTTGAAGCAGCAGTTTATGGTATCCCGGTTTTATTCGGACCAAAGATTGAGAACTCGCAGGAACCAAAAGAATTACAAAAAAGAGGAAGTGGAATACTCGTCCGCAACAAGAGAGAAGCTTACAAAGAGTTAAGAACATTGTTTAACAATGATGACCTCAGGAAATCTAAAAAAGAAATTTCTCTCAGATATATTGAAGAAAATTTAGGAGCAACAGAAAAAATTATTAAAGAGATTTTTAAGCTTTTGTAATTATCTCTTATTAAAATATCTTTCCTTCACAATATTAATATGATGGATTTCATGTCCCGCAATTATAAAAAGAAGTGCTCTTACCGTGACTTCTGAATTATTGGCAACTCCCCTTCTGTCAAGAATCTCTTCAGAAAAGCTTTTGAACATAGGAAGATTTGACTCTCTCACTTTTCTCAATTCATCTACTATATCATAATAATTACGTTTGGAATAATTTGATTCTCTCATATAATCATTCTCATCAAAGCCGGGAAGAGATTGTGTTTCATTTCTTGAAATGGATAAAGCCCGGTAAGACATTATTCTCTCATTATCAATAAGATGCCCGACAATTTCTTTAATACTCCATTTCCCTTCGGCATATCTGTAATCTATTTTGTCAGCCGGAATCGCTTTGAAAAAAGTATTTGTTAAGTAAAGCTGATCTTCAAGAGCCTTAATTACATCGTCAGGTACATTCTTAATATACCCGGCATAGAAAGGAGCATAATCTCCGTTTGAAGGTCTTTTCATTTTTATTCCCAGATTTTTATTTCAAAAACTCCATCCGATGTTGCGACACCGCGGTACATGCCTAAAGTATTAAATGGTGCAGCATAATTTCCATCTTTGTCTACGGCTATTATTCCACCATCATCTTTTTTTAGGATGTTAAAAACAACTTCATTGGCGGCATCTTTTAAAGTCATTCCTTTAAATTCCATTAAAGCCGACACATTATAGGCAACAGTATTTCTAATAAATTCTTCGCCGGTTCCGGTTCCGGAAACAGCACAGGTTTTATTGTTGGCATAAGTTCCGGCATTTATTAAAGGTGAATCACCAATTCTCCCTGCCATTTTATTAGTCAAACCTCCTGTGGACGTTCCGGCAGCAAGATTTCCATATTTATCAAGAGCAACACAGCCGACGGTTTCGGTTTTCTCTTTTATTTTCAAAAGTTGCTGGTATCTTATTTCCGTATCGAAGTATTCATTCGGAACCAATTCAATTCCCATTTTCTCTGCAAACTTTTCTGCTCCCTCTCCGCCCAATAAAACGTGACGGGTTTTCTCCATCACTAATCTTGCAAGAGATATTGGGTGCTTAACATGTTTTATAAGTGTTACAGCACCTGTTGAAAGATTACTTCCATCCATGATAGAAGCATCCAGTTCGTGTGTTCCTTCAGAAGTATATACAGCCCCTTTGCCTGTGTTGAACTTAGGATCATCATCAAAATACCTGATTATCTGTTCTACAGCATCAAGACTTTTTCCGCCTTTCGCAAGAATTTCTTTTCCTATTGCTAAAGCTTCAGAAAGCGATTTCACATATTCTTTTTTTATTGAGTCAGGCATCGATTTATTAATTGTTCCTGCGCCTCCATGAATTACTATTGTATATTTTCCATGAACAGGTTCTGCATCTTTTTCTCCCGGAAGATCAATAAAGAATGTGCCGACAATTATTAGGAGAGATATAACTGTAAGGATTATGCTTTTCATATATACTAATCGTTAATTTTAAGATGAGCTTTAAGGTTATTTATTAAAGGAATCTGTGATGGAGTTATTTTCTTTTCAACTTCTTCTAAAGTAAAAAAACCGCATTTATCAACTTCAGGAAAACTTTGCTTTTTCCCGGAACCGGGAGGCCATTCTAATTCAAAAGTATTGCTTTTAAAGTTCAGTAAAGAATCATCCTTAACTTCAAGTGCCCATGCATGAACAATCTTCCCGCTGTTCTGTTTAATCTCCCCGATTGAAATATATTCACCTTCCGGTTTAATGCCCGTTTCTTCCTCAAACTCCCTGATAGCTGCATCAAGAATATTCTCATTATTTTCTACCAGCCCTTTTGGTATTCCCCAGTGACCATTATCTTTTTTCGTAAAAAAAGGACCGCCGGGATGAACCAATAAAATTTTTATTTTATTATCCCTAACAATAAACACAACCAAACCTGCGCTTCTCTTAGGCATTACTATTTCCTGAAAATATTCTTAATCCTACTATGCCCGCTACAATTAACAAAATAAAAAATATTCTAATCAACTCCTTCGATTCGCCAAAGAGAATAATTCCTAATATTGCTGTACCTACAGCACCGATTCCCGTCCATACAGCATAGGCAGTTCCTACAGGAAGAGACTTGAGTGAAAACGCAAGCAAACCCATGCTAATTATTATACTAACGATGGTAAAAATACTCGGCCAAAGTTTTGTAAAACCTTCGGAATATTTTAAGCCTATTGCCCAGGCGACTTCGAAAAGTCCGGCAATGAATAATATTAACCACGCCATAGTATTTAATTTTAGATATTACCCGGAATAACTTTTACAGGAATTTATATAAAAATATTTTAATTATCATTGAAGGAATTTTTATGTAGATAAAAGACGGATAAAATCTTTGCTATCTTTTATACCAAATATACCTGTAATAAAATTATAAATTGTAAAAAGTTCAAAAGGAAAAAAAAGGTATCCTATATAGCCCGGTAAAGGCATTTCAAATACGTGCAGAGTATTTAACATTGGAAGATTGTATTTCCATTTCGGATAGGAATAGTAATTCCACATTTCCCAGAAAAAACCACAAATAAGACAACCGAATGCAAGAGCTAAAACTGTTCTCCACTCACCTGAAGCTGTGTAATCAAAAATTGAATTATTCTTCATTAAGATGTTGATTGGTTCTATTATCAAAAAAGCGGAAAGCCAGACTAAAGGATAAAAAATTTCGGGAAATACAATAATTATTACAAGAACAAGAATTCCTGTAATTATAAGAAACCAAACGGTTTTAAGGGAAGGTTCTATTTCCCTTTTAATGTTTAAATGATTTATCCATTTAAATGTTCCCACAAGTTCCGATGTTTCAAAAACAGCAGGCATTACTGTTGAAAAGCTTAAGGAAGCCAGAAGATAATATTCGATGTTTGTAAAAAATTGCCTGCCGTCGTAAAGCCAGTTGTTGGTTATGGTATTATATAATTCAAATAACCACCATGAAGGGATAGAAATGAGAAATAAGCCGATAAATAATTTCAAATTTCTTGCTATAAGAGAAGTTCCTTTCCTTGAATAGACAACTGCATCAACAAAAATTGTATAGCCCAGCCATAAAGGGAAGAACCCCCAATGAGTTCTTAATCCATCCAAAGACCAGTTTAATATCCAGAAAAGAATGATTAGGAATAATCCTGCCCAGCCATAATTGGGAAAATATTTATTTGTTGTTTTGTTCACAATAATTGAAAATTTTTCATTGAGCGTTGTTTATTGGTAATTGAATTTTCAATTCCCAACTCTCAATATTCAATAAAAATACCTTATACCCCGGAACTCAATCCAAATACTCTTTCAAAAACCTACCTGTCCAAGAATTTTCATTTGCTGCTATTTGTTCGGGAGTTCCGACTGCAACAATCTCTCCGCCCTTTTCTCCGGCTTCAGGTCCTAAATCTATTATATGATCGGCACACTTTATCACTTCGAGGTTGTGCTCAATTATTACAACAGAATTATTCCTTTCGATAAGAAGATTAAAGCACTTTAACAACCTCGATATATCATCAAAATGAAGTCCCGTTGTCGGTTCATCAAATATGAAAAGTACGTGCTTCTTTTCCCTTTGTGCAGTTAAGTGTGATGCAAGTTTTATTCTTTGCGCCTCCCCGCCGGACAATGTGTTGGAAGGCTGTCCGAGTTTAATGTATCCTAAACCTACTTCTTTAAAGATTTGTAAAAGTTTTACAAGCCTGTCATTTCCTTTAAAAAATTCAACGGCTTCATCGACAGTCATATTTAACACTTCAACTAAATTTTTGCCCCGGTATGTAATTTCCCTTGTCTCTTTCTTATAACGCGTCCCGTTACAATCTTCACATTCAAGATAAAGATCGGCGAGGAATTGCATTTCAACTTTTATGAAGCCGTCTCCCTGGCAGGTCTCACATCTTCCGCCGGGAACATTGAAAGAAAAATATCCCGGTTTATAACCCCTGGTTTTAGCCTGACGTGTTGAAGCAAAAATTTCTCTTATTAATTCAAATGCTTTAATATAGCTTATCGGATTCGATCTCGGTGTTTTACCAATAGGCGTCTGGTCAACAATAACAACATCATCAACATACCTGCTGCCTTTTATGTCTTCAAACTTCCCGACTTTGGATGGTGCCATTCCAAAATATTTTGCAAGCCCGCCGTACAAAATATCGTGTACAAGTGTGCTTTTGCCCGAACCGCTTACTCCGGTTATAACTACAAATTTATTAAGAGGAATCTCAACTTTTAAATTCTTCAAATTGTTTTCAGAAGCTCCTACAATTTCAATCTCTTTATTGTTTTTATTTCTTCTTTTCTTCGGAACGGGAATTTTTAATTTACCTGAAAGATATTTTCCCGTCAATGAACTATCATTTTTCAGAATTTCCTCATAAGTACCCATTGAAATAATTTCCCCACCTTCTCTTCCTGCTTTTGGTCCCATGTCAATAAGAACATCGGCATGCTTCATCATTTCAGGATCGTGTTCCACTACCAGAACGCTGTTTCCAATATTACGGAGATTTTTAAGAATGTTTATAAGCTTTAAATTGTCACGCGGATGAAGCCCGATGCTCGGTTCGTCGAGAACATACAAAGTACCGACCAAAGATGAACCAAGTGAAGTGGCAAGATTAATTCTTTGTGTTTCTCCGCCGGAAAGAGTGCCGCTTATTCTTTCGAGAGTCAAGTAACCAATACCGACGTTATTCAGAAAGGTTAATCTTTTTATTATCTCTTTAAGAATTCTTTCACCAACCATCATATCGTACTCGGACAATGTTAGCTCTTCAAAGAACTTCAGCGAATGTTCAATCGGTATCTGTACAACATCATAAATTGATTTGCCGGAAACCTTAACCTGCAATGCTTCTCTCCTCAAGCGTGAGCCTTTACAAGCCGAGCAGGTTGTATATCCTCTATACCTGCTTAGAAGAACGCGTATGTGCATTTTATAAGTTTTTTCTTCCAGCTTTTGAAAGAATTTATCTATTCCTTTAAATGTTCCGAATCCTTTACGGATAAGTGTAACTTGCTGAGGAGTTAGTTCTTTAAATGGAATGTTAATAGGAATATTAAACTGTTTTGCATTCTGAATAAGATCACGCGAATAAGAACTATATTTCGGAGTTCTGAAAGGAGCAATTGCGCCGTCCATTATACTGAGATTTGGATTGGGCACAACAAGATTCATATCGATGCCGATTGTTTTGCTGAATCCCTGGCAAACAGGACAGGCTCCGAAAGGATTGTTGAAAGAAAAGAAACGCGGCTCCGGCTCTTCGTATCTTATTCCACAGCACTCATAGAACTTATTAAACTCCTGCTTGTCACCTGTTTCGGCATTTATTATAACAAGCCTGTTCTCACCTTCTTTAAAAGTAACCTCGATAGAATCTGCAAGCTTCTCACGCACTTCGCCTTTGCTCACTTTAAATCTCTCAACAATAACCGTTATATCTTTTTTCTTTTTAGGAAGATTTTCTTTGTCTTCAGTAAGATCAACAAGCTTATTGTTAAAGTAGAGCCTGAAGAAGCCCCTCTTTCTTAAAAGTGCAACTTCCTGTTGAACAGTTGATCCTTCATGCTCGTGAAGAGGAAAGCCGATATAAAATTTTGTTCCATCAGGTTGTTCTTCAAGCCATTTTGTAACGGTTGTTGTTGTGTCTTTCTTTACTTCTTTGCCGCATTGGAAGCATATAGTTTTCCCAACCCTTGCGTAAAGCAGGCGAAGGTAATCGTAAACTTCGGTTGTGGTTCCAACTGTTGAGCGTGTATTGCGTCCACCTGTTTTTTGTTCTATTGCAACTGCGGGACTAATTCCTTGTATAAAGTCCACATCAGGTTTATTCATTCTTTCTAAAAACTGTCTCGCATAAGCAGAAAGACTTTCAACATATCTTCTTTGTCCTTCTGCATAAATCGTATCAAAAACAAGAGAGGATTTACCGCTCCCACTTACACCAGTAAAAACCACGAGCTTGTTTCTCGGGATTTCAAAAGTGAGGTTCTTTAAGTTATGCTCTCTCGCACCTTTAACAACTATTTTCTTTCCTGCCTTGCCTGCCTTGTCGGCAGACAGGCCGGCAGGCAGGTCAGTATGATTGTTTCTCTTTTCAGGCATAAATAATTATTTGCTAAGATTTGAAAAACTGAACCTTTAAAATAGTAATAATTTGATTATGCGTGGGGTAAGAAATGAATGGTATTATTAAGAGCTATATTAAAGGTTAACACCTAACTTCAGTTAGGTAACATAACTAAGTTCCTACTTCAAGAGTTTCAGCGCCGCCTTCCGTCAAGGCAGGTTTTATTAAATCCCCCAATCCGTACTTCTTCATAAACAATTCATATTCCCCAGTATAACTTTTAAGTCTATGATGTTCCTTCTGATTTTTAATATATTCAACAACTTTTTCTAATTGTGATTCAGATACTGAAAATGCTGCATATCCTCTCCCCCAGGAAAACTTCCCCTGTATAATTCTCTCCTGATTTATAAAATGAGATGATGAACCTTTAAATAATTTTACAATATCTTCCATTGAAAGATTTGTAGGCTGATCTATAAGAGCATGAACGTGTTCCGGATTAACATAATTAATCTTCATAAAGATATTTTTCTCTTTAGAATAATTGAAAAGATATTCTGATATAGTTTTCGCTGCTTTTTCATTCAGAAGTTTTTCCCTATTGAGTGTTTCCCAAATTATATGAGTCCAAAGTTTTGTATATGAATGTAGCGACATATTAAACCTCCCATTTATATTGGTAAAGATTAACACCTAAGCAAATATAATATAAAGTATGAACTAGTAACCGTTTTAACGCCTGCCTGCCGGCAAAGGCAGGGTTTATAACATTCACAAATTTTGTGGAAACTGTTGAAACAGTTATCTGCTTCATATGTTCACTTCCAATCCAACTGATTAAAATCAGGTGTTAATCTTTTTGAGTGAGAAAGAAATGAGAGGGAATTAAAGGTTATCTGTATTTACCTAAGGTAAACACCTAACTTTAGTTAGGTGAAAATACATAATAGAAATCCACGACCAGTAACCGTTTTAACTGTTTATAGTAAAGTTGGAGAAACTGTTGAAACAGTTGCTTGCTTCTTACACTTACTTCCATTCCACCTGATTAAAATCAGGTGTTAATCTTTTCGAGGAAGAAATGAAGTAATTTAATTTTTTCTGGCTATTATAGCTTTTAGAAATAATATATGTAATATTGCACAAAGAGTTTAGCTAGAACGATAAAACTATGAAAGTAATATGATTAAAATTATAAGAACCAACTCCGATAATCCCGATTTCATTTCTCTTGTAAAATTACTCGATGCAGAGCTTGCAGAAAGAGACGGGGCAGATCATCCTTTCTATGCGCAGTTCAATAAGATTGACAAAATAAAATATACAGTTGTTGCTTACGAAAATGGTAAACCGGTTAGCTGCGGTGCAATAAAAGAATATTCTCCGGACACTATGGAAGTTAAACGTATGTACACGTTGCCGGAAAGCAGAGGAAAAGGAATTGCCACCCAAGTTTTAATTGAGTTAGAAAAGTGGACGGTTGAATTAGGCTATGAAAAGTGCATATTGGAAACGGGGAAAAAACAGCCGGAAGCAATAGCACTTTACAAAAAGAACGGGTACAAACTTATTCCAAACTACGGACAGTATGCAGAAGTTGAAAACAGTGTCTGCTTCGAAAAGGAAATGAAAAAGAATTATAACGCTAACCGTTAATTAATTACATTCTTTCAACTCTGAGCCAAATGATATTGCAATTGTTTTCATCGAATCAACTTTAAATTGCATTTTTTTCATTATCTCATTGAATCTATCTGAGCCTCTTACACTCTCAAGATAAGGATAAACATAGTTATTACCGGATCCCGTCCAACCTCTATCTACTGCAATATTTAACCAGTAAAGTGATTTTTCATTATCCCCGATTATTCCAAAGATATCTGCAAGGTTTTTGGCATTAAGATTAGATATCTCTGAAACTTCTTTTTCCTGTTCCAGATGAAGTTCCATCTCATTCATCAGTATTTTATTTGCATCATTGTTCCGATTTATTTTCTTCAATACATACGCGAATTCATATTCTCCATCCTTATTTATTGAATTGGATTTTTCAAAATATTTCTTTGACTTTGAATAATCTCCTTTAAGCATTTCGAGTTTTCCACCAAGAAAGAGTACATAAAAATTTCCCGTGTAAACTGAGAGTAATTTATTAAAATATTTTTCTGCGCTTTGCAAATCTTTCATCAGAATAAACTGCTCTGTAATATAAAGCAAAGTGAGTAAGTTCTCGTTGTCTAATGTTAAAGCTTTCTCAAACCATTTTACTGCAAGCCCGTTACACTCAAATTTCTGATAAATTCCACCCATCAGGACATAACTAAAAATGTCATTCGGCTTAAGCAGGATTGATTTCTTTACTAATTTATAAGCTTCATCCAGGTTTCCTTCATCAAAGTGAACAACAGCTAAATTATGAATGGCGGTAGAAAAATTTGGATTAAGCCGGATTGCTTCCTCGTAATGGTATTTTGATAATTTAAAATCACCTTTCGCTTCGTAACTTTTTGCTAATGAAGAATGACCTTCTGCTAGATTCGGGTTAATCTCAAGAGATTTTTTACTCATCGCTACTGCTGAATCCTGCCATTCGCCCGGGTAAAGATATCTTCTCACTTTTTGATCATAAGATGAAGCAAGTCCGGCATAAGCCAAAGCATAATCCGGATCAATCTTTAAAGCTTTTTTGTAATACTCAATTGCGCGTTCGTTATCTTCATCGGTGTATCTTTCAGCTAATTCTCTTCCTCTCAGGTAGAATGCGTAAGCTTCAATATTATCTGTTGGTTCCGATTCGAGCAATAACTTTTCCTTCGGTACCAGTTGGGCTTCCAGTTCATTTGCAATTCTTTCAGCAATTTCCGACTGAACTTTAAATATGTCATCCATTTTTCTATCGTAAGTTGCAGCCCATAAATGTTCGTCATTGTTTGCATTAATTAGCTGTCCTGTTATTCTTACTTTTTCACCAATTATTCTTACACTCCCCTCAAGTATTGTTCCCGCACCAAGTTCATTAGCAATTTCCTTTAGACTCAGATTAGTATTCTTATATTTCATTACCGATGTCCTGGAAATTACTTTAAGGTCGGAAATTTTTGAAAGATTTGTTAGAATATCCTCAGTGATTCCATTACTGAAATATTCATCTTCTTTCGAATCGCTCATATTTAAAAAAGGAAGAACAGCGACCACTTTTGCGTTATATGGCAGTATTCTAACAGGATCTTTGGCAAATAAAAGATATGCTGTAAAAACTGCACTCAAAAAGATGATGGAATGAAAAACTATTTCGCGCTTTTTAATCTTTTGTTTACCTTCCTTTCCGTGGTACCAGACTAATACAGCCACAGAAAAAAAACCAAAGATAATAATTATGAGAAGGGAGTCAAAAATGTTAGGGGGAAATTGATATCTTAAACTAAATAAATTAAGTAAACCAATAACAGTGACACACGAGCTTAAGTATATAGCAAACCATTTGCGGATTTTACGTTCCTTGATCTCCTGATAAAAATTTTTCATTTGCTTAAGAATAGCGATTTTCTTTGGCAGTAAATTACAAAATAATTTTGTTTACAAAATTCAGATTCCGTAAATTTTCCCTGAAAAAAGTTATGGTGGAAAGATTTTTGTTAACGTTTTTTACCTGCGGATAGAAAAGGTACAAAATATTTTTTGAAATTTTATATACCTGGCAAATTCATTATGTCAGCTAATTTATACGTTTTACTTTATTCTGTCTTATTTCCCAACGCTCTCAAAGTCTCAATTCTTTCATCAAGCATCTTGATCTTTTCATCTAATTCTTTCATGCGGGCATCGATCTCATCTTCGTATTCGGCTTTTTCCCAGTAGCCTCTCTCTTCAAAATAGCTTTTGAAAAGCCAGTTATGCTTAAGAGCTTCCATATTCTCTGCAAGGCTGGAAGCTGCAAGCCGTGCATCATAAGTAGTTTTTTCTATATTCCGAAGCGCACTTGCAAAAGTAGAATCAAACTCGGAACCTTCCGCAAGCATCGAACCGAGTGCCCCTTTCCCTTCCTTAATTCCTACTATAATCGTATCAAGATCAATAACAACGGAATTAACATTGTTCAGCACAGTCTTAACGCCCAAACCAAGCTCATTAAATAAATCTGTAAGCTCCCTTACTTCTGCAGTTATATTCTCAAGGCTCTTATCGGCTCTCTTTGTTAATTGTGTGGCGTCTTTGTAGAGCTCTTCATCCACAAGGAGTTTGCCTATCGAACCTTCACCCCTATTTACCCTTTCAACAATATCGGAAAGGCTTTTAGTAAGGTCCTTTGTATAACGCATAATACCCTGCGTCTCCTCAATAACCTGTGCAAAACCCACAGGTTCTTTTGTCTGGATAACTCCTCCATCTTTTACTTGTTCGGCAGAGCTTGTTCCTATCTGTATTACAACAACTTTATTTCCAACCAGGCCTTCAGTTTCAATTGATGCATGGGTATCGGTTTTAATAAAACGGGCAACATCCTCTTTTATATCCATAATAACTTCAACACGACCTGTTGTATCATTAACAATAGTAATATCAGTAACAGTCCCGACATCAATTCCGCTTAATCTTACAGTAGCGCCGTTTTTCAATCCCTGGATGTCATGAAAATAAGCCCGTACTTTAAAAGTCGAACTGAAGAGAGCGTCTTTATCTCCAAGCATAAAGATTGAAATTGCAAGAATTGTTAGTCCAAGAAAAATAAAAATACCGATTTTAACTGTAGAATATTTTTTTGCCATTATATTTCTCCTGCTTCTGCGTCAACAAGTTCACTGCTGAAAAAATTTTTTAAGAATGGGTCATCTGCTTTTTCAAGTCCCTTAATTTCGCCTTCGTAACATATTTTACCGGCTCTTAAAACTATCGAGGTATCCGCTACTATCTTCGCACATATGAGATCGTGAGTCACAACAATAGCTGTTATGTTAAGATCTTTCTGAAGCTCGACTATCAGCTGGCTGATTTCTTTTGATGTAATTGGATCAAGCCCGGTTGTCGGTTCATCATATAAAATAAGTTCCGGCTCTGTAATTATTGTTCTTGCAAGTCCTACTCTTTTCTTCATACCTCCCGAAAGCTCGGCAGGTTTTTTATCAATTGCTTTTGAGAGACCAACTTTCTCAAGAACATCTTTAACTTTTGCTTCTCTCTCTTTTGCTGAAAAATTAAAGTTACGGGTAAGCGGGAACTCAAGGTTTTCTCTCACAGTCATTGAATCATAAAGTGCAGATCCCTGGAAAAGAAAACCCGTTCTCTTTCGCAGCTCATTCATTTCCTTAATCGGGATATGTACAACACTCTTGTTATTAATAAGAATATCTCCGTTGTCCGGTTCAAGGAGTCCGACCATGCACTTAAGCAAAACACTTTTACCCGTTCCGCTTCTGCCGAAGACAACAAAATTTTCTCCTTCATCAACATTGAAAGAAATATTATTAAGGACAACATGATCGCCAAAAGATTTGGAAAGATTTTTAACTTCAACCATCAGCCTGGCCATATCCACACCGTAATTTTAACAAGAACAGTATCGGTAAGTAAAATTAATAGTGAAGCCATAACAACTGAGCTTGTTGATGCTTTCCCGACTCCGACCGTTCCATTTTCAGCAGTGTAACCCTTAAAAGCGCCTACTGCTCCAACAATAAACCCAAAGATAAATGTTTTCAGGATTCCGGGAATCAGATCGGAGAATTCAAGTGATTTAAATACAGCATTTATATATAACTGGAAACTGCTTGATTCAGATAACGCAACTGCAAGGTAGCCGCCAAGTATTGCAAGGAAGTTCACATATAAAGTAAGTATTGGAAGAATAAGAGTGCAGGCAAGTATTCTTGTAACAACGAGATATTTATATGGATTAATTGCAGATACTTCCATTGCATCGATCTGTTCTGTTACACGCATAGAGCCAAGCTCTGCACCAATTCCCGAACTGACTCTTCCGGCAAAAATTAAAGCTGTAATAACCGGTCCCAATTCTCTCACAACAGAAAGAGCAACCATTCCGGGTAAGAAAGATTCCGCACCAAATCTTTTCATAACCGGCTGGCTTTGCATTGCAATTACTAATCCTATTATAAAGCCGGTAACAGTAACAATCGGCATAGTTTTAATGCCGAGCTCATCCATATGCTTTTTTACTTCACCAAATTCATAAGGCGGAAGAAATACATCTTTAAAAAATCTTAGAGAGAAAGCGGAAAGCCCCGCAATAGTTGTAAAAAACTGAGTTAATGAACTGCTGAATGCTACAGGATTGTCTTTATCTTTAATCAATGAGTCCACTTTAAACGTTGATTTTATCTGAACAAAAAAATACTAAAAAAAGCTGCTCAAAAAAAGATATATGAGTTCAAGAGTAAGAGCAAGTTCAGGAATTAATCCGCTTGTTTACATAAAAGCATTCACATAATGTTCAACAATAGGTTTTTGTTTTCCTCTCAACAAAACTGTAATTACATCGAACCTGCAGTCAATCTCTTTGATTTCTTTATCATATAAATAAAGCTCAGCCATTCTCTTAATCTGCTTGATTTTATTCTTAGTAATAGCATAAACAGGATCGCCAAATTCAAGATTCTTTCTCGACTTCACTTCAATAAAAACTGTAAAGTTTGTTTCGGGATCCATTGCAATAATATCAATTTCGCCTTTGCCGAACCTGTAGTTGCGCTCGATTATTTTATAACCTTTTTCCTCAAGCAATTCGACTGCAATTTCTTCACCTTCATCACCAAATTGTTTTGTGTTTATAGTCATTTTATAATGCCACCCTTCGACTATGCTCAGGGTGACTTATAGATTAGAAAGTATCGTCATACTGAGCGAAGACGAAGTATGACAGAATTTTAATATTTCTTATTTTTATAATTAGTTACATTTTTACATTAAGCCAAATCATGCAGCAAGTCAAAATTTTCACTAATTAAAGCTTCCTTCTTTTTTCTGCTCCAACCTTTAATTTTTCTTTCAGCGGCTATTGCATCATTAATATCTGAGAACTGTTGAGAGTAAACTAATTTAACGGGCAACCTTGTTGAAGTATAACCATCATATCTCTTAAAATTGTGCTCTTGAATTCTTCGTTCCAGATTCGTTGTGCATCCTGTATAATAACTTCCATCTGAACACTTTAAAATGTAAATCCAGCTTTGTTTCAAAATTTAACCCATTTTAGTCACTCTTCGACTTCGCTCAGAGTGACATCATTTAATCAATTAGTTCTTCCTGAAATTCTAATTCAGTTTGTTCAATAAGAATTTTTGAGAGAAAAGTTTTCCTGTGAAGTACACACGGACCATAAACTTTTATCGCTTCAATATGCTCACGAGTTGCATAACCTTTATTGCTCGACCAATTGTATTGCGGAAACTTTTTACAAAGTCTTTTCATTATTCTGTCCCGCGTAACTTTAGCAATAATCGAGGCTGCCCCGATAGAAAAAGATTTTGCATCTCCATCAATTATAGGAAGAGCAGGAATATTTCCTCCGAATATTTTATTCCCATCAACTAAAATAAGATCCGGCCTGATTTTCAATCTTTTTATTGCAGTGGACATTGCAAGCAATGAAGCCTGCAAAATATTTATGCGGTCTATTTCACCATGAGAGACTGCTGCAACGGAATATGTTAAAGCTTTATTTAAAATCTTTGGAAGCAACTCTTCCCTTTCTTCTTCCGTGAGAAGCTTTGAATCTTTTACTCCTCTTATTCTTGTATTCTCAGGAAAGATTACTGAGGCTGCAACTACGGGACCGGCTAAAGGACCTCTCCCCGCCTCATCTGTACCGGCTATTAATTTTATATGTTCTTTTAGAAAGGATCTGTCGAATGAATTCATTTTCCTAAAAAGATTGCTGTAAGCCCAATTACCATATTTAATTTTAAAAGATTACTTAACTTATTCAAATTTTTGTTTGAATCATCATCAAATAAGGATTTAATTATATACACAAGCAAAGGGTTTACAAATATCATAACAACAAGAAAATATTCAATCTTATATAATTCCTGTATAAAAGGAAACACGGTTAAAATAATTAAAACAATCGTAATAAAAACAATAAGAGTTTTTGCTTTCTTAAAACCATGAACAGCCGGATAAGAATTTATTCCCTGCTGTTTATCCCCTTCGATATCTTCCATATCTTTTACGATCTCTCTTATGAAATTTATCAGGAAAGCAAACAGGGCGGGAATCATTGCAGCTTCAACATTATTAACAGCAATGCCTCCATAAATAAAAGCGAAGCCTGTAAGAAAAGCTACAACAAAATTCCCGAGCAAAGGAATTCTCTTAATTCTATATGAATAGAGAAATAAAAGAGCTGCAGCAAAAAAAACTTCGAGCAAAGCAAGAAGACTTATGAAAACTGAAAACAGCAGAGCAATACCAGTCAGGAAAATATAAAAGTTTAAAGCTTCTTTTAAAGTTAATTCCCCTTTGGGAAGTACTCTATGCGGACGGTTTACTTTGTCAATTTCAATATCGAAATAGTCGTTAATAACATTTCCTGCCGAAGCAGTAAGTGCACCTGATAATCCCGCAAGAATTATTTTTAATACGGAATAATCTCCGTATATACTTATAATACAGGCAACTGAAATAACTAAAAATGTGATAAGTGCGTTAACGGGGCGTGATATCCTAAGGTATGTAATTATCTTTTTGTAGAATAACATGAATCTGCCGATAAATCTTTTACCCAAATTTATATCATTTATATTACTAACCCAATTCTTTCGCGAACAAGGTCAGTTTGAATGGGCTGTAAATACCAAATCATAATCATTATAATCTTAAAACTAAAAGAGGTAATTTTATATTAGTTAACTTTTTTTTATTGATGAAAGGA
>Ga0154475_1024_pt1 | contig 31658 bp, 19 predicted proteins | sample RifGroC2_FD_115954 | JGI IMG/M metagenome (GOLD analysis project Ga0154475, IMG submission 115954) | Ignavibacteria bacterium GWC2_36_12 | reverse complement strand
CGTGCGTTGGGTATTGGCTTTTCTTAAGTATCAAACGCAGCGGGTCAAGTTTGCCAATGCCTTCATTGGAAGCTTCCACGGAAGCATGCATCAAATCTCCGGTACGTTCATCCGTGGTCAGATAATAATAAAACCGACCCAGGGCAGCCTGTGAAATTCGTACTTCTTTAGCACCATCACCCCAATGAATAACATTATGTCGTGAGCCCAATCCTTTTAAAGGTCCCAGGTGATAAACATCTACTTCACCCGTGTGACGTGTCATTGCCTCAGCCATGCGGAAAATATCCTCACGACCCGATCGCAAATAACTGTACCACAACCATAGATTGGGCATCAATTCAGTATTATCCCAGGCAAAACCTCCTATATCATATTTCCAGGTGTGTCTTTGGTGATCGTATCCATGTTGTACATCTCCAAAATTCCAGAAACCATACCAATGCCGCTGTTCCACTTCCAACTGATAGTATTTAAAAGCATTGTCAAGTTGATCTTCTATCCAGCGTTTTCCTTTCGTACTTCGATCAGGAAGGCTCCATACACCAAAGACCGGAATACTGTGAATGTATTCCGGGGAAACAGTAAGCAAAGGCGGCTGATTTCCTTGCTGTACAATTTTATTCAAAGTTTCATAAGACGGGACTTTGGTTGAAGCGTACAACAAAATTTCGGTTGTGCGTCCCACTCCGGTTGCTAAGCTAAGTCCCGGCTGAACATCTTCGTAACTAGCCTCGAGATTATGTCCCCATGCAAGAGTATCGTAATGGCGCATGTCCATTGCTTCAGCCTCGGGCGACCAAAGCCAGGCTCTAAGCTGGGCGTTATCGGTTTTTACATTGCGGATCTCCAACGTTGAGGGAAACGATTGCCAGAAATTACGAACACATACTGTCAACCCGCCCGACACATCACCAACAAACGCCATCCCTTCAGAACGTTTGCCATAGCCTGCATCAATCCATGTACTTTCATCATTGGTTCTTTTTTGCACCTGAAACCCATCAGCATTCAATTGTTGCATCTTGAAATCATTCCAGGTAGCCCAGTGGTCAATCAGGAATTGCTGTTCCTTAGAGAAGGTTTCCCATTCGGCAATGCGCTCCCCTTTAAGCTGTTTCGCATACAGATCATTTCTATAATCAAGTGGTCTTCGTCCATTGAGCGGCTGACATGGTTCATCCCACAACCCACCGTTTTCTCCTGAAAAGCGAATGTGCCGGTTGTACAACTGCTCATCAAGAGGAACATCAAAGACCAATCCCAAACCACGTATAAAATCTTTTTGCTGTTCACCATCATAAATAATTGTATGTACCATGCGAACCGATTGTAACCCCGCATAAAAATAGAGTCGAACAATGAATGGCAACCAACTTCGATTCCCGGATTCCGACACATGCCTGCCTTCAATTTTAACAACTGCTCTGACCGGTCCATTTTGCTCAATTGTCACCATTTCAATATTGCCAATAAACTTTTCTTTAGAGGGTTGATCACCAATTTCTTTGCTTGGACCATTCTGTAGAATACAAACCAACCTGCCACCTGAAGAAATTTCCTTCCCATCCATTTTCATGAAGCTAATAAGCTGTTTACCATGTTTGGGAATATTGCATTGCAAAACACCGGTATTTACTAGTACATCATCATCAGTTTCAGTTAATTCAATTTTTGTTAATAACAGATCAGCGCCGGTTGTTTTTACAGGTTGAAGTTCGAAGGTTGTTCCGGCATCCGAGTCGACCACTGTGCTTAAGCCGATCCATTTCAATGAACCATCGGGCCAATAAGCCAATGGCCATGATTGTACTGGCATAGCTTCCCCCAGCGCATTTTTCAGTGAATAACTACTTGATGGATCAATTTTTCCCTCAGGCAGCGGTACACCCCAACTTACTCCTGAAGAGAGTGCCGGCGGATTTTCTCCAAGCCATGATAATTTAATCGGACCGACGTCCTGGGCTAAAGCCGGATTCTGTAATACACCGAAAATGATCAATACCAATATTAAAGCAATCAGCCAATTTCTTTTTTCATACCTGAAATCATGTGTTGTTTCTCTCTTCATAAATTTTTTTTCCTGTCTATGTTATTCTGGCATGCAATAATCATTTTAATTTGGGTTTTAAGTCATCTGTACTTTGTTTTGTATGAAAATCTATATTCTCGCGTTTTTTCTTTTCAAAGAGTTCTTTAATTATTGAGTATTCAACTTTGAACTTAGGATTGAACTTATCTGACAACATGTATTTTGTTATACTAAAAAATAATTGTCTTGCTGCGGGTCGTTCATTGAGATTGCTTTGAAGGTCGGCGCTGCAAACTACGAGCTTTCCATTTCCAACTTGCGCTTCAAACAATAAAGCTAAACGGCGATTTAAAAACCATGTATCAATTGGCTGCACAATTGGTCTGAATTCCAGAGGGAACTGATCAATATTCATCACTTGTTGACGGTCGAGAATTTCCCACCATTGCATATTGCTATGAAATGCAGTTGGAAAATATGCAAAAGCCGGATGTTCAGGATCACATAAAATTCCCGTTGTATGCGGTGGGCGCATTTTAAACCATGATGTATTCCAGAATACAGGTCTAAAATACTGAATCACATCTTTGCCATTTTCAACAATACCTGCAGCGTTTAAAAAAACCTTTCCTCCATTTTTAAGAATGGATTTAGTTTTTTCATCGAACTTATTAGTAAAATAAATATCATTATTGTTATCGATTGGAAGTTTATCGGGATAGACCCAGAAATTCCAATTATTAACATGATTGCCAACATTAAGTTCTAAATTCAATTTTTCAGCGTTGGTAATTTGTGAGAGCGGTAAATTGATCGCACCCAGAGATATACAATTATCAATGGGAATATCCCGTTTATCTAGGAGACCTTGTGCGATAATTGCTCTTTTAGAATCAGTTACCTTCCATTGTGCAGTGATGTTATTAAGCGGATGACTGCCAAAATGAGCAACCTCGAATTCGGCATGAAGTGTCTCATCGTTTCGAAAAACAAATTTTGGTATTCGTGCTAACGGTACAGTTGCCCCCAAAAATTGTTTGAATTCTTTTGCTGAAATATATTCTTTAGCATCCCAAAATGCGTCCAGAACACCAACCAGCGCCGTTCCCTGTCCTGAATAATCGTTGAGACTGAGTAACTGTATGCCTGCCAGGTTGGGTGTACGCAAAGCAGCCTCAATTTCAGATTTGTAGCATAAGACCTGCAATTTCCCCGATGCCATTAGAAAATCTTCAGCCTGATCTCCCATATGATTTTTTGCCAACTCTTCCTGAAACAATTCAAAATTCTTAGCCTTGTAAACACCGGTGTACTTTTTAATTTCTTTGAAATTCGGGAAAGCACAATACTGCCCCATTTCGTGTACAACATATGGTACGGTGTATTTTTCTATCCGTTCAAAATAATCGAACATACTTTGAGGCTGCTTGTTCCATGGAAGCCCACGGGGTTCTGATCGAACGATGAATTCACTCTCGGGCACTAAGGGCCAGCTTCTGCCAATTGAGGCGCTCGTATAAACTCTGCGGTTGTCCTTTTCCTTCCAATATGTAACAAATTTTCCAAGGTATTCCACCTGATTTCGCCCTGCCGGTTCGTTGCCATAAGCCAACATACAAAATGAAGGATGGTTACCGTAGGCATTTTCAATACTATTGGTTTCATCATAAATATATTGATCGATGGGTAAACTGTCTCCCAAAGTTACACCATGATTTGCCCAGCTAGGACCTTCAACCTGTAAATAAAATCCTAATTTATCCGCAGCATGAAATGCAGCTTCGGGAGGACACCATGAATGGAAGCGCATGTGGTTTAAGCCATAATTTTTACAAATGGTGAATACCCGTTCCCACGAAGCAACATCTGCAGGCGGATAACCTGTTTTGGGAAAAACACAATTCTCAACAGTTCCCCTTAAAAATACCGGACGATTATTTATTTCAAAGCGGGTTCCATTTATTGAAAATGAACGCATCCCGAATAGCATTTCCTGTTTATCAATATTCCCAAATTCATCGGATAAAACAGCGGTCATTTCGTAAAGTGCCGGATTGAATTCATCCCACAATTGAACGTTTTCACCCATAGGATAAATAATTTCAATATGTGATTTCCCTTTTGTTACATTTGCTTCCTTAACGAAAGGTTCTACGGTATGAATAGTTTTTGAATTAAATGACTTTGCGCTGAGCTTTATTTTTGCTGATACATCTTTTCCAGTAATATTATTAAGAGAAATAATTGTTTTAACGGATTTTTTTTCAATATCGGTGAAAAGTTTGATGTCATCGAAGAAAACAGGTGAAGTAGATTTAAGATAAATATTACCTACTATCCCATTCCAGTTCCCTTGCGTCTGATCTGTGATACTATGCGAATCCGGACCAACATTAATTTCTTTAATACAATTATCTACTCTGACAGAAATGATATGGTGACCGGGCGTTAATACTTTTGATAAATCATAATGATGAGGTGTCGAAAGACTATTTTGCATTCCAATTTTAATACTATCCACCCACAATGTTGTCTCCCAGTGGGGGCGTTCTAAGAACAATTCAATTTTTCGTCCTTCCCATTGAGCAGGAGTCTCGACTTCCCGCTGATACCAAGCGACTCCAACATAGTGTCTATTTGGTGTCAGCCAGAATGGAAACTTTAGATTATCCTGTTGCCTGTACTTTGCCATATCCTTGCGGAAATACCAGGAACTGTCATAAATACTGCCTGTCCATTTTGTAATAAGGGTAACCTCGTCTCCTTTGTCATTATCCCTCATTGAGCCGGGCAAATTTATAGCATCCGTCAATTTTGATTGAAACCAGTTCATTTTGATCCCGATATCTTCCGGATCGGTTTGAAATCGCCATTTACCTTTTAAAGAGATTGTATTTTTATTTATTGATTGTGTGCAGTTTACAACTAGCAAAATAGATAATAATGAAAAAGCTGCTATTGATTTTAGGATTCTTTTAGATTTCATATTTATATTTTGGGAGATTACCAAATAATTAAATTCATGATATCATTTGTATCTGAATTGTTGATTCATGATTTTAATAAATAAGAATTTTGCTGATCGCTAAGCCTGGATCAAGGAGTGACAGTTGCAAGTCTACCATGCCTTTCTCTTTCAAAATGAATTCAGTTTTTGTCGATGAATAGCCCCGGATAACATTTTTACTCCATGCTTCAGTTTTTGAAGGCGCGTTAACATCCACAATATGGGGAGAATTTTCTCCAACACTGATCGCAGTTCTAAGCGTACACCCCTCATAGACGGCATGCGTGGGAACACAGATCAGTTCGATAATTCGCCTGCCTTCGGGCAGTTCAAGTTTAATTGAAGCAGAGGGAGCGCCGTCTATTTCTTCACTATAACCGTGATTGTCAAACTTAGTCCATGAAAGGCTTACACCGTCCACTCCCAATCCTGGAATGAGGTGCAGTTTTGTACTATCAAAAGTTAATTCACTAACACGAATTGTTCTTACCAGTTTTAACAGTTTGTCGCCTGAAACTGATTTTGAATTTTTATCTTTTATCTCAGGTTTTCCGAAGACCGGACGGTTGCGCGGACTCATGTCCATTATACCATTCCATTTACCACCAGCGATTTCTTCATTATAAATCTCTGTCAGTTTCCTTATTTCATCGTAAGCCTTCTTCGATTTAACGGTTTCTCCCATTTGAGCGTAGAAGTGTTTTTCATTCATGTATGCTGCTCCAAGAACAGGATAAAGAATTAATTGAAAGTATGCATCTTGGAGATACTCAGGGATACGGTTCTTTAAATCTTCAGCCTTTCGAACAATGTCCTGATACGCTGTTAAACGCGCATTAATTTCTATATCGGAAAATTCTATTTTATCTATATGTTCCGGTTTACCTGAAGCCGCCAACCTGTAATAAACAGTTTTGATTTCAGCAATTTCTTTAGCATAATCTTTACCGAAAGTCCTTGCCGCCCATTCTTCTAAATAATCTTCGGCATTCTCCGGCTGACAGGTATTAACGTTCCAGGCTAAGTCCATAGCGAATTCGATTTCCATTTCTGCAGGTTTAATATCGCCGACATTAAAAACCCATAACCGGTCCGCACCATTTGCATATGCTTTACTCATTTCGTACGAAATCAAAGATGGAGATGTTGAACATAACCAGAGATAATCTTCAGGTGCACCCCAATAAGATAAATGATAGTAAACTCCGCTTCCGCCGCTTCGCTGCTGTTCTTGCAGCGTAGAAAGTTTGCGGATATATCCGTGATTATCATCCGCCCAAACAATTGTTACATCATCAGGCATCTTCGCTCCGGCATTAAATATATCAAGTACCTCTTTGTATGGACAGAAAATTTGAGGAATGTGGGCTGCATCCTTCTCCATTTGTACAGAAAGAAGATTTCTCTGATCCTCAATTATCTTGTTCAATAGATCAACCTTGCCTTCAATTGTTTCCGGACCCGGCATACCGCTATCATGAATACCGCGCATCCCGATAGTAAAGACAGCTTCTATGTTTTGGACATCAACCTGTAGTACCCGGTCTTCCCAGTATCTTTTAATCTCTTTTTCATTCGTGTCATAACGCCAGGGACCAGGCTGCTTGCCATATTCTTGCATGAAATTATTTTTCCACTCATCGACATTATTGCGAAGCATAGGTTCAGCGTGACTGGAACCGAGCACGATGCTATATTGTTTTGCGATTTTCGGATTTTCTTCATAATAAAAAAAAGCCTTCGTACACGGATGCATCGCAGGCCAAATGTAATTCGCTTTAAGTCTCAACATGAGTTCGAATATGCGGGCATAAGTACGGGGTCCAATATCTCTGATAAATGTATCTATATTGCGGGCTGCCCAGGGCTGCAAACCCCAGTCTTCATCATTAAGAAAAATACCGCGATATTTCACTGACGGCGGACCCATGACTATTTTATCAATTGCCACATTAAGATTTTTTCGTTTAGCGGGAACAACGTTCGCCCAGTACACCCACGGCGATACGCCCAGACGCTTTGATAGCTCGAAAATCCCAAACGCAGTTCCTCGAGGATCACTACCACAAATGACAAGTGCTCCGTTGATACCGGCAAGAGGATTTTCCACAACCTGTATGAGAAAACTCTCCCACTTTCCATCGATGACATTCACCGAGAGTTTTCCTGCCTTAATCATTGTATCGATCGGTTTCGATTTCCCCACGGTTCCTGCAATAATGGCTGCATCTATATCTGCCTGCAGATTTGTTACAAGTGACGGCGAAATATTTGTCATAAGTTCAATATCATCTGCCAGAGCTTTTGCACATATGCCGACGACATCAGCATCATTCTGATCATAGAGAATCGGAACACTGTGATTTTTGCTGACAATCGTAAAAATTGGATCGGTGTTCCGGGCAATAATTGAATTCTGTATAATGCTGAATATGATCAATATCCATCCCAAAGTAATCAGCCGATTTCTTTTTTCATATTGAAAAAGAAGTTGCAGTTTTTTTCTTTTCATAAGTATCTGTCCTATATATTTTAAAGTCTCTCTCATTAGCCTGATAGTAAATTAATATTGCATACCCAAAACTATTCTATCCCCGGAATCGTCCACTTCAAAAAGGTGGGGAATGCGAATAGTTCGCCCGTTGATTTTCTTATGGCTGTGAACAGACATTAAGAGTTTCCCTTCAAAAGTACGGAATAACATACCGTGCCCGTAATTTGGTGGAATAATCGGCTCTTTTTCCTGCACCCAGGGACCGTCTAATGTATCGCTTTCAGAGTAAGCTACACCCTGTGTATAATCGCTAAATACCCAGCTCGTCCATAGCATTCCTAATTTCCCGGTTTGTGTAAGGAATAACCACGGACCATCGGTTACTTTGTTGAAAATAATATTCCCGTCTTCAGTCAGTTCCTTGCTCCACGGTGAGTCACTAGCACGAAAGAGCACTTGCCCTTCACCTATAGTACCGCTTAAGTCGGGTTTCAATTCTATCTTTTCAATGGTTCCATTCCAGTTTTGAAGCCATTCATAACAATATACCATATAAGGTTTTCCATCTTTATCAATCCAGAATGTGCCGTCAAGGGTTGGTTTGTCCGGGGGCAGATAAACAGAGTCTTCCATTGGGATATAAGGTCCGTCTGGTTTATTACTAACCAATACATGACTGGCACGACGTTCAATTATATTCCCTTTTACGGTATCAATATTCACGCTCCTGTTCGTGAAGGTGGCAAAATAGTAATACTTACCCTTGTAATAATGCAATTCCGCCGCCCAAATCATGGGATTCTCTCCCATCCACGAGTTGGGATCGGTCTCTGTTACGTTGTAAGGACCAGTCCACTTCCTCAGGTCTTTGCTTTTCCATAACCATCCGCCCGTACCCGTCATATAATAAGTGGAAGTATTTTTATCTGCTAAAATACATGGGTCGCTAAGACGAATAGAATCTAAAGGTATATTCTCTTTAAATACTGGTTTCCAGTTTTGAGAAAAAACCGGCGAAATGTTTAACGCAATTATTACAGCAGTTAAGAGTTTTTTATATATCATTATTTACTTTTACTTATTGTTTTAATGGATTGTCTCTGTTCCAATTTATTTAGTCATTGCGAATTTTCAATAAAGGCATTCTTTATAAAAAGATAACATTCGGTAGCATGTAAATCTTTTGTTACGTTGATTAAAAGCCTCTCTCTTGCCAAGAGAGAGGTTGGAGTGAGTTCGGTTGAGGTAGCATTGCAAATAGAGTGTAATAACTGATGTTTGTAATATTCTATCGCATCCCGAACTCACCCTGTAATCCCTCTCTTGCACGAGAGGGATATACAAGTATACATTACTTAACCGTAAAGCTGCTATCTAATTATATTGTTATTAGCAATTTGTTTTTGCAATGAAATACAAAATTGTTTGCATAAGAAATTGAAACTGAGACACTACTGCTTTAACCCTATCTTTAATATCAAAAAAGTATATGGATCAATCCCAGTTTTAATATGATTATTTTCTACTTCTATTTGACTCTCCGTTGGACTAATTTTATCAGGATTATCGAATGAGTTTACATCCGATAAATTGTCTGAAGTTAATGTTAATACATCAGCTTTGTCGGCAAGTTTTTTGTTTTTTAATTCTATAAATACCTGCTGCAATTTATCTGAAGTGTTTACAAGTTTGATAAACAATTCTCCTGAATCGGAATCTTTTACTGCAGATGAGTAAAGTCCGTTTTGACCGGTAACTGCTTTCCCGTCTTCAAAAGAAATAGACAGTAGATCCGTACCCCGGTGAGTCGAATACATTTTTTGAACATAATAATTAGCGGTTCCGTATGAAGATAAATTATTGAACCAAATCAAATCCGGTGTCCATTGCCATGCGTCGGCGTGAGCAAATAGAGGTGCATAGGATGTCATAACCACTAAGTCGGCATTTCTTTCCAAACCCGTCATAAAAGCAGCTTCGGAAAGAGCACATTCCCAATTATTTTTATTGTCCGGACTTGCGATTGCGACACTTTGGGCAGCATATTCGCCCGCAAATATTTTGGGACCATTGCGGTCATACGAATCATAACGTGTCGAGTTTTCTCTGAACCATTGCGGCGGTTTGTAATAGTGCTCATCAACTATTTCGGCATTTAATCTTTTCATTTCGTCCATTGCGTAATCGAAAAGTTCGCCATCAGGAAAAGGTCCTAAAGCAGAAACAATAATTATATCGGGGTATTTTTCTCTGAGAGCTTTTTCAAAAATTTTATAGCGTTCAATGTATTGTTGCCCCCACTGTTCATTTCCTATTCCTATATATTTCATATTAAATGGTTTGGGATGTCCCATATCGCTGCGCACTTTTCCCCAGGGCGAGCTTACGGAACCGTTTGCAAACTCAATCAAATCAAGCGCATCCTGAACATACGGATCAAGTTGTTCCAGGGGTACCAATTCACCTGTGTTGAACTGACATGCCATCCCGCAGTTTAATATGGGCAGCGGTTCGGCTCCTATATCTTCGGCAAGTTGAAAATATTCAAAAAAGCCCAAGCCAAAACTTTGAAAATAATCAGGTGTTGGACGATGCCTGAACTCTGTATTCCACCGGTTAACTAAAACGGTTCTTTCATCAACAGGTCCTACAGTTTTTTTCCATTGATAACGCTTAGCAAGCGTCCTGCCTTCAACAATGCATCCGCCGGGAAAACGAAGAAACCCGGGCTTCAAATCATAAAGCAATTGTACTAAGTCCTTTCTCAAACCGTTTTTTCGTCCCTTCCATGTATCTTCCGAGAACAGCGAGATCATATCCAGATCAATTACTCCTGTTCCTTCAAATGTAATTTTTAGCCTGGCTTTTGCTTCAGTATCTGTTGCTGTAAGCTCCGTTGTATAAGTAGTCCAACCCTGTCCATCAGGCATTATACTGGTTATACCCATTATTTTTTCATCATTGTTAACGAATGAAAAATTTATTTTTTGAATATCGCCTGATTGTTTAGCTGCAAGCAGGGATAATTGGTAACGGGCATTCTTTTTAATACCCATTCCCCGGAATCCCTCGTTCAGGAGGATGTATCCCGTGTCATTATTAATTGTAATGCGGCAAATATTTCGATTGGAGCTGCTATCTTGTTCTTTAATAATTTCTGCAACTCCCGAATTTGCATTCAATGAAAACCTGTTACTGTTAGGCTGCAGCCAACCCATCATAGGCTCTTCAAATTCAAATCCACGGTTCTTTATCATCTCTGCATACAATCCACCGTCTGCGGCAAAATTGATATCTTCAAAAAATATCCCATACATAGTCGGTTGAATTTTAGCTTTTGAATTGCTTACATCCACTACTAACTTATTTAATTGTCCGTTAGCAGAGCCTGTAAAAACTAAAAGTATAAAAAAGATGATGATCTTTTTCATTTTTAAAATTCTGTAGAAGAATGTCGCAGTACTACAATTCTTTATTATCCCTCAATGCGGGATATTATCGTCGATTTTTTATTAAGATGTCTAAGTCTAATCCGGGGCGGCGGACTTAGGAATGACAATATAATTAGATAGCAGTTTAAGGTTAAGTAATGTATGCTAACATATCCCTCTCGCGCAAGAGAGGGATTACAGGGTGAGTTCAGTTTGCGATAGAATTGCAAACATCTCCATTTGTAATGCTACCTGTACCGAACTCACTCCAACCTCTCTCTTACCAAGAAAGAGGCTTACGATCAACATAACAAAAAATTGACATGCTATCGAATATCATGCTTTTATAAATAAAGATATAGAGTTTACCAAAAACTCAGAATAACAAAAGAAGTTACCTAACACCTATATATAAATATTTTTAATTACTTATTTCAACCATGACTTTTCCTAAATGGGCGGTTGAAGATCAATATATGTTGCTCTATTACGAGCACAGGTAATCCGACCATCCTTATACTCCAACTCGACAACCTGAATAGAACTGCGGCGTTTTTCATATAAGTTTTCTTCTATGGAATCAACTCGTCCCGGATGAGTAAAATAGAAAAGATATGCCTTGCCATTATTTACAACGACATCAGGATGACCTCCTTTGACATTATCGTCATTACCCGTTCCAGCTTCTTTCAGAAAATTTCCAGGGATCCTTTTCCATGAAATTAAATCTTCAGATTCATATACTGCCAATCCGTCCCATACATCCGTTAACATCCAGTATTTATCTTTCCATTGAAAAACTTTTGGTCCTTCACCCTTTTGATCTTCGATAGCTTTGCCTTTGTTTTCCCAATGGTACAGATCTTCACTGTCTGCAAAGTAAATTGATTTATCGTCTGCTTCGTTGTTATACCACATACGCCATTTTCCCCCGGGTAATTGAAATACACAAGCATCTATAACTTTATTCGAGGCAAGGTTAAGTGTGGACTCATATTTCCAATCAATTAAGTTTTTACTGGTTAGGTGAATAATGTCCCGCGGATGATTCCAGTCTTTAAATATGCCGGGAACGTATGAGAGATACATATGGTAAGTTCCCTGATGTTCGATAACTTCCGGAGCCCACTGGGTTTCAGCGTATGGAGATGGAATATTACATGTATCCCGGTACTGCCAGTTAGCTCCGCCATCTGAAGATTCGGCAATACCGATGCGCGTTCCATGCACCCAGGTTACGCCATCAAGACCTATAACATTTGCCCGGCGATTAGTGTAAAACATAAACCACTTTTTTTCTTTTTGATTCCAGATAACTACGGGATCGGCTGCACCGTCATAAATCGGATCACGAAATAAAGGCTTGGAAGCTATTTTACCGGTTTTGTCAATTTCCTGTGCATAGCTAATGAACAATATCGAAAATATTGAGCTGGTAATAAGAAAGCGGATCATTGAATATGTTAAATACTTTTTAGGTTTTTCCTATCAGAAATTTTTTAATCATTTTATGGTATAACATAAATTTATTTTTTAGAGCTTAGTCCTATTAATTTAACCGTACCAATTAAACCGGATTCAAGTGGTTTCCAATTCTTCGCAGTAAATAATCCATTTTCATCTAAATTTTTTCTATCGCGAGCAGCGAAATTTATGTTATAGAATTTTTTATAATTAATTCCTTTTTTATCCATATCTATGATTCGGTTTGCCATTAAGTTTGTTACGTGTATTTCAAGATCGTTTGTATTCTGCAGTTTATAGTCTTCAATTGTGAGTTGAAATTCCGGCCCAACTAAAGTTGCAAGTTTTTCACCATTTAAATAAATATCTGCCGATTCACAAACTTTACCAAGATCAAGCATATAAGCCGTTGTTTTAAAGCCAGGTTTTTCAAAAGTTGTTTTATAACTAGCTGTACCGGAGAACCATTTCAACTCATTTGAATGCTCTGTCCAGGATTCTAACTTTTTGCTAGTATATGAATTCGGCAGTGTTGGTCCACCTTTAATAAAATTGATATTCCATTCGCTATCCAGATTCATCACATCATTTGTCTTTTCATAAAATTTATAATCTGCGACATTTTGCTTTGTTGGGTACCATTGTAAAATCAGGGTTTCACCAATACCTAATTTTAGATAAACTTCAGCATGATCCTCACTTAAATTTCTTATTTCAGATTTTCCAATTTGTTTATTCATCGGATTAAACCAAACTGCTTCTTTCCCATTTGAACAAACCTGAATCCACTGATCTATATCTTTATCACCCCAATTACTAATAAAGTAACAAATACCTTCTTCACGATTAACCCTGTTAAACCAAAGCCCGTTTTTTGCCATTGACTCAGGTAAAACTTCGATATCATCTAAAATTATCCCTAAGTTATTTCCCTTAATTAATCTCCCCTTCCCTACCTGACTACTTTCATATCCATTTTGGGAGTTGAATTTTATTTCATTTTTAATCTGCTGATAAGCTTCCTGCCTATAGTTTAGATCATTTAATCCTGGTATCTCTTTAGGAAAATCATTTTGTAAAATAACAGTTGCACCTTCCTGTGCCAGGTTGATTACTTTTTGAATTGTTGTTAAAGGAATATAATCACAGTTGGGAATGATTATAGTTTTGTATTCAGAATTATCCGAAAGAATTTTTTTGTCTTCAACTGTTAATTGTTTGATTTGTTTATCAGAGATATAGTCAAAGGTATAGCCGTTAGCCAATAACATTTCACTAATATCTTTTGTCAGTTCTTCATTTTGCGTTCCAAAATGCTTGAGCATGCTCTTACCTCTTTCCGACCACGCATCGTAAATCGGGAAGTACAATAGAATATCATTTGCAGGTTTAGAACTTTGTAAAAACGATTGACACTTTGTTACATACGAATTGATTGTTTTAAGATCTTCCCACCATGTATTTGTAGGTGCAAAATGAACGGAAGCGTAGAACATCCATCCCGGCCATTCTTCAGAACCTGGCGAATAAGGTGTGCCATGATATACAAGATGATTAACACCATTTGCAAAATACCGATCTAAATTTTTTTTAACTTCTGAGAGAGTTGAAAGAAAATGTTCATTTAGCCATGTTGCTGCCTCTGCTGATATTAATGATTTACCTGAAACATGTCCTGCAGAGGTTGCCATTTTTATAAGTAAAACTGAGACTCCTTCGGTTTCAGGAATATCACTTGCAGCATATAAATCAAGTATATTCGCAGGTGATCCATGAGCCTGATTACGAACAACTGCATTATATTTACTGGACCATTGTTTCCATATTTTAGTAAACCGGTCAAGGAGTAAATCAGAAATAGTTTCTCTATAATCGCATAGAACTTTTTCGTTGATCTCTTCAGAATCATTTCCAAATAATGCAGGCAAATAATTTTTTAGGTCATAACCTCTGTATTTCTCAAATTCTTTAAAAAATAATGGAGTCCAATCTGCTTCTCCCTGTGCATCATCAACTTCATATGAATCATTAAAAAAAGCCCTTATGTCTTTTAGTCGAATATCTTCAGCATTTTTATCAAAAAATTCCAAATATTGTTTTACTGCATTTTCAGAGAAATGATCAATTACATTACCTTCTCCACCTTTACTTGCACGTTCCACCATTTTACCATGCCAGCCTTGAAAAACGGCGTAAAGTTTCCAATTTCCATCAGGTGCAATCCAGTCTAATGTTCCATTCTTTTTTACTTTATTTGTAAGATCAATTTTTTCTCCATTTTCATTATATGCAATAAGTATTTGAAGAGGTAATTTCTTTTCAAAACGTACTTGGTCTAACGCAAGCTCTTGCAAATTAGTATTACTGCTTATTGGAAATTTTACTTCTGATATATTAACTTTATGACCGACAGCCCTTACTAATGGTTCTTCAATAAATTCTATTTTTTCTTTTAGTCTTTCGCCTTCTTTTAGTTTATAAATTTTATACCTTACATTTTTACATGCATCATCAGCAGAAATCCATTTACCTCCAAAAGGCCAACCGGAAGCATTAGCTAAATCAATTCCCAAATCTAATCGTTGTCCCTCAAGTAAAGTAAAGTTAATAACATCCATCCATTCGGGAGATAGGAAACTTATATCTTCCTTCTCATAACTTTTTGTCCCATAAATAGAAGTAACTTCAACTCCACCAAAACCAGCATTTTTAATCTCTTCCAGGTTTGCAGTAAGATCTTTTTTATTCACAGCACTTCCATGCCACCACAATCTTGTCCATGGTTGTGTTATGTTACTGACAGATGGCCATTCGGCTTTATAATTACTTTGTTGTTTAATTGAGCAGGAAGAAAAGGAAAATGTTAAGGTTAAAAGTATGGTAAAGTTTAACCATTTTGATTTTACAATCCGGTAACTATTCAGTATTATTCTCACAATTTAAATTGGAATAGTAATTTATTTTGGAATAATTAGGAATTGAATTTGATCTGCTTTAATTGTAGCAATTCAATTGAATTTATAACTATATTATTTAGCTATAAAAAAGATGGAGAAAAGGATAAGATAAAATAATTTTAAAATATGAGTTTCTCCAAAACAAGTTTGAAGAAACTCATTAAATCATTCTAAAGTCACACTACTTTAGTAACATCATTTTTTTAGATTCAACAAAATTCTTTCCGTCAGCACTAGTCGCATGTACTCTATAAACATAAATTCCACTACTTAACTGTGAAGCATTGAAATTATACGAGTGTATTCCCGCTGCCAAACTTTTCTCTGTTAATTCAAATACTTTTTGACCTAAGATATTAAATACACTTAGAGTAACTTCTGATTGTTCAGGCAATCCGAATTCAATTTTTGTACTTGGATTGAAAGGATTTGGATAGTTATTGCTTAAGTAAAAATTAGCAGGAACATTTGAACTTTCGTATTCAACATCAACCATATCCGGTGTAACTATTGCCGATGCACTATCACCCGGAATATAAAGCCATGTTGCATTTGTCATTGAATCCCGTAATGCCGCAATATACTGATCCCTGTTAGCCAAGTATGTAGCTTTGGCACTCGGGTACCAGTTCAAGTCACCAAGCGGCAACCCATCAGTACCTGCTGTTTGCAGATATGTATTTGAATAGGTTAAATCAAATGGTGGCGGCCAGTTAAAATTAGGTGTGCCATCCTGATTCCACGTTACAGGTGGCGTAATACGCCAATCAGGGTAATAAGTAACATTTGTATCCCAATTAGCCAAATCCCATCCCAGCATACTATCGATTTGACTCGGATTACTAGTAAACCCGGGATCAAATTGCCAATAGTTTTTACCAATTGTAAAGTTATTATCCGCATTAATAGTTGAATCAACATCGAGATTCCATAAATAACATTGAATTACTTTATCAGAATCATTCAAAAATCTAGGGTTAAGTATATTGTTCCAATAATCCGGGAAAGCAGGATCGAGGTAAAATAGGTTTATTCCTTCGTAAAGTGCAATAGAATCAAGTTTTTCACTTACGGCAGAAAAAGTTTCAAATGTTGTAAAAGGTGCTTCATAGCCGTTAGTTTTTAAATTACGTCCTCTCCAGCTCCAGTTATAATAAATATTGTTTGCCTGTAGCCCTTCATACCAATGAATTTCATGGCCGTTTACCTGCTGATTAAGAATGGTATTATGTATCTCGGTCATTTTTGAAGTAAAAAAGTTACCGCCATTACCAAACTCTCTGGCTCCATTAAAAAAAGTATTATTTTCGAACGTTAGCTGTGTACAGGCAGCGTCCAAACGGAAGGGCATACCTCCAAAGGGTGAACTGCCTCTTCGATCCATATTTATAAAAACACAGTTGGTCATGCTAATTGTGTCAGTTGCTCCCGTACTTCTGGTGGCGTGATCTCTGTGGTCAGTGAATACACAATTATCCCACACAATTTTATAACCGGCAAAATTGCGTACAAAAGATGAGATATTTGCATCATTTGGAAAAAGTCCCGTTAGCAGGATATTTTTTAGTACTACACTTCCACCTGCATTCAAAGTAATCATATCTCTACCAGCATTTGTGCCATCCAGTGCCGGTGTTTGGAAAAATACAGGCGGATTGGCATCATGCAGGATCCAGCCATTATCAGGACCTTCTATTACCAAGTCAAAATCAGTATCCAAAGTTCCGTCAAAATAGTAGTAAGTACCGCTCTCTACTTTATAAACTGAATGCGCCTGTGAACCATCTGAAAGTGTGTCAGCCTGAATTTGCGTATTGACAGGCTGCGTATTATCAAGAGTCAATTCCTGGGCTGGCACAGATGAAGCTACTACCACGAAAAACCCCAACAGTAGTATTAACTTTCTCATTATATCCTCCTTATGTGTGTTAGATTTAGTTAATTATAAAATTGATCTCTTTATTAGTGTTAATTTTATATCATATATCACCTCCTGTATCTTCAGGTTTGGATGAAAAATATATATAGTTAATATGAATAACGGATTCCTAAATCTGCCGTTGCTCCATAATATTCCACCAAAGACAATTTTTTCAAAACACTCGCAAATCGACGGTCCGATCTGTCGCTAATATTGTTTAAATTCAAATATATCTGAAGTCCTTCGAGCCAGGGAAGTTTCTGGTAAGCTGTAAAATCCCATCTGTAATAGGCGTCTGTATATGAATCAAGTTCCTCATAAGTTGAATTTGCTACTCTAAGAACATTGTCCTGGTATAAAAATGATAATCGTGCTGAAAATCCGCCAAAATCATAACCCAATGTCACGTTCAGGATATCATTTGGTTGATCGATCAACCTGCCGCTTCGGGTTGTATCTACATTCTTAAATGTAAAAAATGGAGGATTGCCTGATCTCCTTGTGAAGTAATATGGATAACGCGTTTCAGAATTGATGTGTGTATAATTAATATTAAAGACGAGTCCACTCAAGAACGACGGCAGGTACCAAAAGTGGGTCTGCCAGTCTAATTCAATACCCCTTACATAAGAGGTTGCATCTAAATTAGTCCAGGTATAAATATGTGTGTCAGCTCCCGTTTGAGGTAATGGAAACCTGTTATGGATTAATGAAACGTCTTTAGTTTTATATTCAATAGGAACAATTAAATTATCTATTTCTTTATAAAAGAATCCTGCCGTGAATAACCCGATTTTATTTTCATATACAGAAGCATAAATATCATAATTTTGAGCTAATGCAGGCTTTATATATGGATTACCTAAGCGTAATACCGGATCGGCATATGTATCAGCAAACAGATATGGAGAAACAGCACGGTAATCGGGATAAATTATACTTTTAGTACCTGCCAACCGTACATCTAACCAGTCAGTCGGCTTAATACGCAATTGTATTTGAGGAAACCAGTTTTCTCCTTTTGTGGAATCCCAATGTACTGTTCTGGTTCTATAATAATTCTCACCCGGTGTTGTTAGTCGAGCAAATTCAACTGTAGAATCCGCAGTATAATCGAAACTAAATTTTTCGTATCTTATTCCCGGAAATAAAGTAACATAATTACCCAATTTCAATTCCGACATAATATAAAAAGCTCCGTAATTCCGGGTATAATTATAATCATATTGGGTTGATTCTAGTGGCTGCGGAAGATAATAGCCATATTGCTTGGCCAATTCCTCCATATGATGCATTTTCCAAATTGAAACCGGGTTGTAGAAAATATCACCACTAACTCCCTCTTTACCTGAAAGAAAATTGCCTACATCATAATCCGGATCTGCAAATAAACCAGCTAATAATCCGTTATCCTGTGTAGAAATACCAAGGTCAGTCCATATAGAATCCCTCAAAAGAGGATTAAAACCTACTGCAAGCCCTCCTCTGTCCGTATCAATTGCATATAGGGTTTCATCATTGTCTCTTGTATTGCGTACATATTTACCACCAAGCTTCAGGTTACCTGAAAGAAAATCAGAAAAGGTAAAAGGTAATTTAAAATTGAGTACAGCCGATTGAGCAGTTTCATCAACATCCCGCGTAAGAGTGGATGTGCCGGTTGAAATTTTATCTTGAGTCAAAACGGTAACAGAATTTAGGAATACTCTTGGGGACAATCTTTTCAGATCAGGAACTGAACTTGACAGTCCCTGTGTACCGCCTGACCTCGTTCGTATATCCATCCTTAGGTCGCCGGGATTGTGTTGCTTTGAAATTGAACTGGAAAGTGAAAAATCCATGCTAATGTTAAAAAATTCAAATTCACCCTGAAGGGCATTACTGATTACCGTATTAGTAAATTCCTTGTCAATTGCATAACCTCTCCAATCATACCCTGTAGTAAAATAATTATACTGCTCTATTTGATGTTCATTAATGTTACTTATAAAATTATTCATTATCAGTGATCCATTTGAAAATTGGTAATCCAAAACCAGGCCGCCGCCGGCTCTCTTTCTATCTGTAACTTTATCACTTATGGTAACATTATCCAGATATGTTGGAATTAATCCGTTAACTTTTACAGCTTCTTCATCTGTTACATATGCAGCAGTTAAATCGTCAGAGCTTCTATCGAATTTGTCCACGAAACCTGAAAGCTGAACGCCTAATTTGTCATCAAAAAACCGATTGCTAAGCAATCCTGAGAACTTGTAATTACCATAAGTATTTGCTAATGATCCATAGCCACCCTGAACGGAAAAATTTTTGTAAAATCCTTCTCTTGCCTTATCTATTATAAGGTTAACAGTTCCACCAACGGCATCGGCATCCATATCAGCGGTCAATGCTTTTGTAACTTCAATACCGGAAAGAATATTTGGTGCAATCATATTCAGATCCACACTACGATCATTAGGGTCAGTAGATTCTATCCTAACGCCATTCACCATCATTACATTGTATTTTGGTGCAAGTCCGCGAATTGTGACCTTTTGCCCTTCACCACCGCTTCTAACTATTGAAATTCCCGGTAACCGACCTACCGATTCCGCAGCATTTACATCAGGGATCTCCTGAATGCGGTCGGAAGATACTACGTTTTTGATTGTGTTGGATGATAATTGCCGGTTAATGGCTTCAATCTGTCCCTCAGCCTGAGCAGTTATAGTTACTTCTTCACCTTCTATGGTAACATATTCAAGCTCAACGTTAACTTCCAAAGTTCTTCCGGATACTACGGTAATTGGTATCTTCTTTTCATTATATCCTATATATTTAATTATCATATTATAATCTCCTGGAGCGACTTGATGGATTGTATATTCCCCCTCAGATGATGTAGCTGCACCCAAACTTGTTCCCTCCAAAAGAACATTTGCTCCAGGTAATGGGTCCCCAGTTCCTTTGTCCAAAACCGTACCTACGATTTTGCCGGACTCTTGTGCATGAATAATATTAAATCCCAAAACGAACAAAAGAAAGAATGTAGATTTGGAAATTGTTTTTAACTTGTAAAAATAGTTGTAAACTCTTTGCATAATTTTAATTCCATATTTGTTTAAGAATTATTTATGACTTAATTAGACTATCTTCAACAAACTTAAATTCTAAAAGAGAATACTTTGAACAATTATTAAATCTTACGAAAAGGTTTGAGTAAAAAATTAAATTAGTTTAAGAAGTTTATTTTTATTTATTGGTTTCCAATTATTTCATTATACGAAAACGTTTGAGTAACGTGATAATAACTTATCATAATTCTAAAGTAATGTCAAGTTTTTTTAGAGTTAATATTACCTTGGGTCTTTTACTAGGATCCGTTTACTTCAAAATTTTCTATTTAATCGCACAGCAAGGTTATAATCTTCATTTTTATTTATTTTCATGTAAGGTATAAGAAAGGAAAGCTATGCTGAATATAAAATATGTACTCGACTAATTATTTTTTGAAAAAATCATACACCTTTAAACCTTAATGAAATATTAATAGTAGATGTAACTGATTCTATTCTTTCGGAGCAGTAATAATATCCCAGTTATCGGTTCTAAAAGTAGATGCTGGAAGTTCTTCTTGATTAAATAAATTCGGTTCGTCTGTATTTCCAAATGCAAATCTAACTGCTACAGGATTTTTTACTTCATCAGATGAAACAAGAATAGTGTTATTGTCTATTACAGCATCTGCCGGATGAAATACTTTATCATTTCCGGCAATTGTAAAAGATGTAAGTTTTTCTCCTTTGCAATAAAGTCCGGAACCAACATAATCAAATCTAATTCTAATTTTGTTATTTTGGATAATTTTCATCGATTTATAAATTGGTCCGCTATAAACAATATTTTCTTTGCCGTAAGTTTTAGCTAGTGCCCAAAATGATAACCTTTTACCAACATCTTTTTTATTTTTGGGATGTATATCATCAGGATTACCAATATCAAGTGTAACTACCATACCGGTGCTTAGAATATCTAATGATTTTCTTTGAGCATCCCGCAAAGCTGCACCGACAAGTTTTTCTGAATAGTTGTATGGGGCAAGCTGAACAAAATAAAATGGAAAGTCTCCTTCTCCCCATTCATCACGCCAGTTCTTTACCATAGTCTCAAATGAATTTCTGTACATCTGGTGTTCAAAAACATTATTTTCTCCCTGATACCAGATTACACCTCTTATCCCATACGGGATTAAAGGTTTTATCATCCCATAAAAATTTGCACCCGGATCCCTGTAATTTCTTGGAAGTTCACCAGGTGGTGTATCCTTTATTTTTTCTTCAAATTTTTCCAGGTAATATTTTCCTTCCGGAGTTGTTTTTAATACTTCAGGATTTGTCCATGCTTGTACTGTTGATCCTCCCCAGCTAAAATGAAGTAATCCAATAGGAACCTGAAGTTCTTTATACAATTCTCTGCCAAAGTAGTATGCAACTGCACTAAATGAGCTTGTTACTTTAGGTGTACATTCGTCCCATTGACCGTAAATATCTTTATTCGGAATTCTTGCATTATCTCTTGCTGCGTAAAATAATCTAATATCAGGATAATTCGCATTTTGTACTTCTTCATCTCCATTTTCACTCTGATTTAATGCCCATTGCATATTCGATTGACCGGAACAAACCCAGACTTCGCCAATCATTATATTTTTTAAAGTATCTTTATTAATAATTAGTGAATAAGGTCCTCCGGCAGATGGTGTTGTAATCTTTACTAACCAATCTCCCTTATAATCTGCCGAGGTTTGATAATTTGTATTACCCCAGCCAGGCATAATCGAAATATGAGCTCCCGGATCTGCCCAACCCCAAATTGGTGCTTCGAATTTTTGTTGAAGAACCATATTGTCTGAGATAAATGAAGGCATCTGAATTTGAGCAAAAGCAGAGATACTAAAGGTAAATATCAGGAAAGTGACTAGAACATTAATATGAGCATACTTAATTTTCATTATTCATTTAAAACTATTATAAAGTGCTGGTTTTGTAGAATGTAACAATTACTTATTTGTAATACTCTTTATCCAACCTGAACATAATTCTTTCCACTGTTCAAGTCTTTCTTTTCCAATAGCAAGTCCAAATCCGTGTCCGCCTTTTTCAAATGTATGGAGCTCACATAAAACTTTGTTCTTTTTTAAATTATTATAGTACATAAGGCTATTCTCAATTGGTACTCCGGAATCATCTTCAGCATGAACTATAAATGTTGGCGGTGTATCTTTTGTTATATGTAATTCGTTGGAATAATAATTTATTAATGATGTATCCGGATTTTCGCCTAATAAATAAGTTCTTGAACCCAAGTGAAGGAAAGGTTCTTTAAATGTAATAACAGGATACATTAATACCATAAAATCCGGACGGCAATTTATCGAATCGATATTGTCATTAATAAAAAAATCATCTTTATAGTGAGTACCTAAAGTTGAAGCAACATGTCCCCCGGCTGAAAATCCCATTACTCCAACTTTGTCAGGATCAATTCCCCATTCTTTCGCATAAAATCTTGTTAATCTTATTGCTCTTTGCGCATCTAAAAACGGTGAGAGTCTACCTTCGATATTATTTGGTGTAAATGGTAAGCGATATTTTAAAACAATTCCTGCAATACCATTTACGTTTAGCCACTTTGCTACATCAGTTCCTTCATGATTATAGGCTAAAATTTTATAACCTCCCCCCGGGCAAATCACTACAGCTTCACCGGTTGCATAACTTTTTGACGGGAGATAAACATCGATCATTGGCTCATCTACCGCTATAATTCTTAATTTGTCTGTTATCTGAATTTCTTCTTCTACTTTATTATCATTTTGATTCGGGATATTTTTTTCCCAAAGCGGTAAACTAAAATTTTGTCCTGGTGTTACCGGTACATGAATACTTATTAAAATGAGTAGTATTAGATATTTTTTCATATAAACCAGTCTGATCATTCTGCTATCAACTTAGAAATAAGCTCATAGCAGATATGTTTAAAAGAAAATTTTTTAAATTGAGTTGTTTGACAACAAGTGATAAAATTAGAAATAGATTTTTTAATTTTTTCTCTTCATTACACCATATGGCTCATCATCTATTCTTAAAAAATAACCCTCATCAACCCCGAAAGCATTGTGAAAACCAAAATTTAAATTTGATAGTACTAAACTCTCATCATTAATTTTTATGATTAATTCAGCGAGAGTTACTGTACCTTTTTCATATGGTCTTAGTAAATTGACAAGGTAGTTCCCCGAATATTCATCTTTAATACCACCTTTTGAGATAACAACTTTAGCAGTTCCCTTACGACTAATATCAAGAGTTTCAACATTTTTTTTCCCGGATACTTCGAATTGATTTTCCCAATGCCCAATAATAGCTTCTTTAAATTCCGTTTCAGTAAGATCTTCTCTAATCACAATATTGGATTGATATTCTTCCTGATAGTCAGTCGTTCCATTGCAACCTAATAAGATTAGTAAAACAACTAATGGTAGGATTGTTTTCATATCTCTACCCTCTTAAATTATTTATAGAAAAAGAATTCCCTTCTCTTGAGAGAGATATTAATATATTTTATCATTGTCAAGCTAATTAGTTATTCTTTTCGATATGAAAGACTTCCATTAAATCTATTGATACCGGGCTTTTATCTGCATTAACTTCCATGAGCGGAGCCATGTAATCCCACCATTTTCGGCATACATCTGTATTTGCAATTTCTTCCCATTTTTTCTGGTCTTCAATTTCAGCATATCCAAATAAATCATTGGTATCTTTATCTAAAAAAATGGAATAACGTATAACTCCATGATTTAATAAAACTTCTTTTAATTCTAACCAAATTGGATTATGTCTTTTTTTGTATTCTTCTGCATTTCCATCAAGTAATTTCATTTTAAAGGCGATTCTCATTTTCTATCTAACTTCCTTATTAAAGTTTACTTCAGCAACAGCATTTGCTTAACAATTGAATTTCCATTCATTTGCAATCTGTAAAAGTATACACCGCTTGTAAGATTGCTTCCATCAAAGCGTACCTCATAAGTTCCACTATTCTTCATTTCATTTACAAGGGTTTTTATTTTCCGACCGATTGAATCATAAATAGTTATTTCCACATTGCCGGAATTAGGAACTTCATAAATAATATCTGTCAAAGGATTAAAAGGATTCGGGTAATTATGGAATAATGATATTTTCTCAGGCATTCTTCCTTCATTATTCAGAACATCGGTTAGATAGTTAACTTCAATTGCACCAAGTTCGGGCGCATTCCCCAAAAATCCGAATCCAATATCTATACCTGCATCAATTATATCACTTCCTTGTGCCGGTTTCATAAAATCAATATCCGGTAAACTACCGTCGGGTTTTCTTGGCGCGGTTAATTGAGATTCATCAAGACTAACGAAATCTTCATCGGTAATATTTATACCCAAATCAAAAGAGTTATGTGATAGTGTATTTTGTGCGGTATCTATATATTCCGTTTCAGAACCTCTGGCATTATAACTTAAATTATTTTTTAAGACATGATCATACCCATTTGCCCATATATCATCTGAGTCTGGACTTACACGATTAACCATATTAAAATTAGTTGCATTTCGATAAGCAGAATTGTTGTACCAATTGTTTCCTGCTAAATGATGGTTTGAATCAAAACCGTTTGCTTTATTTCTAACTGCTATACAAAATTCAACTGTATGTCTCGGAACTGGATTGGGGATTTGATCGGCATTATCATGTGCATATCCACCAGCTTTAAATCCATTTCCATCACCTAATTCATCAAAAGAAGTTGTATAGCCATTATAGAATGCCAAGCAACTATCAAATACAACGGATTCATCTGCTCGGATAATATCAAAACCATCATCACTATTAAACCAGGCACGACAACCTCTAAAAATATTACCTGTACTGCCGGGATCTGGATGACAGCCGAAGCCATCATTATTACTGCCAAGTTTATCTTCGGAAACATTGTCCCAGTTTCTATAAGAATCACAATTCAAAAATAAATTATTACCTCCCCTATAGTGTCTTAACCCTGTTCCAACATTATCATGCATGCTAATTTGTTCAAATATATTATGATTTCCCCGGCTATAAATACAGTAAGATTCTGTATGTGTTGTAATAGTTACCTGCACACCAGTCATTTCCAATCCTTTAATATGAATATAACTACCTGTTATATATATACCCGCCACTCTTTGGTTTGCTGGTTTTACATTAGAGAAATCAAAAATTGGTGTTTCTCCCGGGTATGCCCAATACTTAATTGTATGGTCTTCAGTTCCACTCTTATCTAAATAACTTATGCAGGCAAAAAGATTTGATACTATTCTTGAAATTTGATCCTCACGGATTTGATATGTTCCACCTCTAATAAAAACAGTATCGCCAGGGCTAACTAACTCTTGAGCTTTTTGAATTGATTCGAGAGGCTGATCAATTGTTCCGGGATCTGAATCGTTTCCATAAGGGGCAACATAAATTTGTGAAAAAATAGTGGTATTTAAAATTATGAAAATAACTAAAGTGTAAACTTTTAAGTTTATCATTTTTTTATTTGTTTTATAGAAGCTGGACTTATTATGATTTGATTGAATCATATTGAAATCGATTTTACTAAACTGAAATAATTTATTGTTTTATGATACTTTTTGTTTTAGATAGGCTTCAATTATTATTTTCTGGATAGGCTTAGTTTTTTTTACCTTTGTACACCGGTACTTCGATATAAAATTTTATGCTCAACTTCAATATTTATTGACTTGGCAGAATTGGTGCCATTCTTAAGACATTTTATTAAAAAGTTGACAGCTTCCTGTCCTATTTTATATGGATTTTGATTTACAGTGTAAAATGGAACACCAAGCCTTGAAATTATATCATTATCTCCAAACTCACATAATAAAATATCTTCAGGAATTCTTAATTTACATTCAAGAATAGCATTGCCCGCTCCATAAGCTATAAGTCCACCCACACATACTATTGCGTCAAGGTCAGCACCGCTTTGTATAGCAGTATATAAAGTGTTATGCGCACTCTCGAATGTTCTTTCAGTCTCAAGTATAAGATTTTTTCTTACTCTGATTTTATTTTCCTTGAGAGCCATTAAATATCCTTCAAATCTATCTTGTGCAACAGGTATTCCAGTGTTTGGACCTATAAACATTATTTTTCTTCTCCCGTTTTCAATCAGTTTGTTTGTCAATTCGAAAGAAGCTTTTTTATCATTAATTGTAATGGAGTTAAAATTTGAATCTTTAAGTTTTCTGTCCCAACAAATAATCTTTATTCCTTCTGCGTCAAGTCTCTTGTATAAATCCAGATTTGTTGTTTCATCAACTGCATTTAATAAAATACCGTCAACATTGATATCACTTAAAAATTCCAATTTTCTTTTTTCATTTTCAGCATTTTCATCATGAACTAATAAAATTGTTTCATATCCGTTTTTTGTAGCTTCCTCATAAATTCCACGTGTTGCTTCTGAAAAAAAAGAGATTCTCAGATCCGGTATTATTACCCCAAGAATATTACTTCTTTTATTAATTAAAGATTTGGCTAAAAGATTAGGTCTGTAGCCTACTTTATCCGCAAATCTTTTAATCTTTTTTTGCATTTCAATTGATATATCAGATTGATTACGTAAGGCTTTTGAAACTGTTGAAGGATCAACACTCATTTCTTTTGCAATATCCTTTATAGTTATTTTCTTTTTCATTTTAGTCCAGCAAATGTAATTTATTTTTCAGCTTTATTCATCCAGCCTGGAGCAGATACAAACCAAACTATTGTACCTATAAGCATAAGCATTTTACAGGAATCTAATGAAATATTTCCCGTAAAAACCAAAAGTGATGGAATAAGGGTTAGCACTAAACCAATATATGAAATAAATTTTATTAAAAGTTTCATGCTATAGTCTCCTTTGATTTTTCAGCCTTTTGTTGAACAACTTTGTTTGAAATAATATACACCAGGGATGCAACAAACCAGCCTGGTAAGCCTAAAAAGAATACTTCAATTCCAAAATAAATATTGAAAAATATTGCAGATAATAACGTTAGTACCCAACTTATTGCTGCAGAAGGATTAAATTTCCGATTAAAGAATTCTGCAAAATTTGATTTTAGATTCAATTTTGGAAGTACATAAATATCCATCATAATAACAGCACCCATAGGCATTAACAGTAATCCATACAATGCAACGAACTCTAAAAGTTTCATGACTAACGCAGGAAATAAAGCTGCAGAGGTTGTTATGGCTCCTACTATTGCTGTTACTTTCCATGTTTTCCATTTTGGTTTAATTGCCTGTAAAGCTAAACCGGCTCTATAAATTGTGGGATTTGCAGTTGTCCAGCCGGCTATCACAACACAAACTGCCCCAGCCAGTCCCGCAGCGCGATAAGCAACCGGACCGGGAGCAAATTGTGTACTAAATGAAGATTCCAAAAGAAATAATGAATATAAAATACCTGATGCTACCCAAGCTATATAATGTCCTAAAAACATGCCCGCGGCGGAGGAAAATCCGTAATACCATTTTTTTGCATAACGTAAAATAGAAAGATCCGCCATACCGATATGCATAGCCATGTTGCAAAACCAGGCGAAAAAAAGAACATGCCAGAAAGTAAATTGACTTTGTCCTTCGAGAGGGGTCCCTGTCCATATAGTATCTTTAGCTTTAGTCCAAAAATCTGATATTGAATGAACACCCAAATCAGGTAAAACTGCAACTGCCGATGCTATAAACACCATTATCATCCATGGTGCTGCAATATTTGCAACCTTTGAAATTTGATTATATCCGAACATAGCCACAATTGTTGTTGCAACACCAATAGCAATTACAACAACGATCCAACCAACGGTATTCGGTAACCAATCATTTAAAGAAGGCATAGCCATATTAAATGGAATACCAACTGCAGTAGCCGAAACAGCAATCATTGAACCAGCTAAAAAACAGAACATAAGAGCATTAACAAGGTTATAAACAAATGTAACTTTGGTCCCACTTATTTTTTCAAGTAAATAATAAAGTGTAATTCCTTTTTTTACAGCAATTGGACCGGTTAAAAATGCCCAGCTTAGAACTGCTAATATATTACCGACTAAAAGTCCCAGCAATAAATCACTTGCCGAAACACCATGCGCAACAAACAAAGGTCCAATAACAAACTCAGTACCTGCGGTATGCTCACCTGCATACATGCCTATAAAACTTTTCCAACCTTTCAATTTATTTTTAGGTATTGGAGTTCTTTCATATTCTTCAACAGAGTTCAATTGTGATAATAATTTTTCTTTGAGCATTTTAACTCCTTGGTAGCAACATTGAGTTTAAAATTTAATTGATTCTCTTTTCTTCAAAATACAACAGGGAACTTCAGCATGAAATTTTTCAACGGCTTGCGGTATAAAGTTTTTCAATTCCAAATTCATCTTTAAGATTCATTAATGATTCAGATAATTCTTTCAATTCCCTTTTTTTCTCATCTTTACGAATAAAAAACTTATTGAAGAATAATCCTTTATACAGCTTCGCCACATAAGTTACATAGATATGTTTTTAAGATATGATTATTAAAAAAGTATTTGCTCAAAGGTTTTCGAAAACCTTTGAGCAAGGTAAAATAAAAAAATACTTTTTGCAAGAAATAGTTTAAATATTTTTAATAGTTCGGCGTTTCCGCCGTCCATTTTTGGGGGTTTCCAATTGTGGCATGCAGGTCGGCAACACCCAACATCAATGAAGGAATATTAGATGATGTTTCTGATTCTGCTACCGGAGTATTGCCAATCATTATTCCTTTATCATCATAAAGATATGCTTCAATCTTTACGGGTTTTATATTTTCCGTACTTGAATTTCTAACTTTAGCTGTTATATATAACAACCCGTCTTTATAACGATCATCAAGCTGGGCACGCACAAAGAAATCCAAAAGGTAAACTTTAGGAGTTGAACACAAATACACTTCTGAATATTCCGCTAAAACGCCACATATCCTGATCTTCAAGATAAGAGCCGTCAGACGGTAGACTTCAACAGATAATTGATTTTCTCCTTTTTGCAGATAAGAATTCAGGTTGAATTCTGCGGGAGTCATACTGCCCTGGCTGTAACCAACTTTTTTACTGTTAACCCAAATGTAAAAGCACTTTCCACTCCGCCGAAATGAATATAGATATTGCGTCCATCCCAATTATTTGGAAGAGTAAAAGTTGTTCTATAGGAACCTACCGGATTATAATCCTGAGGAATTAGTGGAGGGTTTACAGGATAATCAAGATGGAAAGGATACTTTTCATTCAAATATATTGTGTTCCAAATCCTTCCGTCTGCCAGCTTGCCGGAACCCTGATATTAGCCCATTTAGTTACATCATAATCCTTTCTATAAAAATCCTTTGGCCTTTCAGCAGGATTTTTTGACCATTTGAATTTCCATTGTCCATCTAATGATTTATAATAAGGAGTATGAAATTCCCAACTGCTGTCTGCCAGGGCACTTTGTTGATCAGGATAGTGCAAAAAACTTAAATGAGCAGGTTCTTTGTTAATTCCGATAACTAGTGGATTTTCCCAATCCGGTAAATCACCTAAATTATTTTGTGCTGTTAAAACAATCGGTAGAACCAGAAGAATCGATGTAATAAATATTTTTTTCATTTTTAATCCGTTTATCATTTTTATGAAATAATGATAGCTTTCTTTTTATAACTGCTGGAGCATCGCAGCATTGAATCCAATTTTATTAATCCCAGATAGTCTACCTCATAAGTACATATATACCTGCCGTTCGGAAAATTATTTAGTAGTTCTTCAAAGGCATTACACTTTCTCATCTTTGTTCCTTAGGTTGATCAGTGCCCCAGCACATGATTGCTGTCGGCAGGATTGTCGGGCCCCCTAGTAGTATCCACAACTTTAAACATTAACGGAAGCTGGACGTTATCAACTTGATCGAGCTTAATGGACTCTTCGGAGGGAGTCACCAGTGTGACATTTTCCATGACCCAATCCTTAGCACAGGTGATTTCACCGGGCTTTTGTGCCTCGATAAAGACGTTTTTCCAGAGCATATTGCGCATAGGCTTTTCGGGATAGGCGTTAACGTAGAAACCGGTCCCAGCATTTTTAACCGAGATATTTGCCAGAGTTATGTTGCGAAATTCGGGGATGCCACGTTCGGAAGGCTTAACGGGAATGAGCATTGTGCGCCAGTGATCTTTGTACTCTGACTCAGGAATTGAGTCGGGAACTACCGGGTAGCTAAAGCTTGGATACCAGTTGAGTTCAAACTTAAATGGGCTATCAACGTTTTCCATCTCTATGTCATGGATGTAAATATCGCGCATTACTCCTCCACGGATTTTAGCCGACTTGAAGCGGATGCCGGTGTTAGTACCAATAGCCTTAAGTCCATATACCTCTATATCATGCATGCCGCCGGATGTTTCCGAGCCAAGGGTAAACAAACCATGCCCGGAGCGGGTAACGCAGTTGCGGTAAACAACCCGCTCTGTGGGTCGGTTTACACGTAACCCGTCTGCGTCCTTGCCTGCTTTGAGGCAAAGGTTATCGTCGTTACAGTCAATGTCGCAGTTTTCAACAAGGATGTTCCGACCCGAGTCGGTATTGATACCATCGGAGCTGGGTCCGAAGTAACCATCGTAGTTGTTCCTTATCGTAACGCCGTCAACATGAACTTGGTCGGAATAGGTCAGGCTGATAGTCCAGAATCCCGAGCGATAGATGTTGATATTCTTGATGACAACTTCCTCGGATTCATATACGACGAGAGCCCTGACGCGCTTGCAGTCATAATCGACCGCCCAGCGGAGACCACGGTTAATATAATCTTGATACATGCCGCCTGATTGCGGGGGATCGCCCCAGAATTTATCCCACCAAAATTTCCCGTTACCATCCAGAGTGCCCTTGCCGCTGATGCGAACATTCTGTTCCCTATAGATATTGATTAGTGCCGCAGGCCATTGCATCGTTATACCGGAGATACGAGTGAGCGTATCGGGAAAGGACGCATCATCCTGAATAGCCTGGACGGTGACACCTTCGGGAATATGGAAATCAACATTGGTTTTGACAAAAAGGGCACCGGTGACATAGATACCTGGATTGAAGGTAACCTGCCCGCCGCCGGCTGTCGCTGCGGAATCAATTGCTCTTTGAATGGTTTTGGTGTTGAGGGTCTTGCCATCGCCCGCTGCACCGAAGTCGGAGGCATTAAAGACCCTGTCGGGTATGACACAAAAATCGTCGTC
>Ga0154475_1016_pt1 | contig 32671 bp, 22 predicted proteins | sample RifGroC2_FD_115954 | JGI IMG/M metagenome (GOLD analysis project Ga0154475, IMG submission 115954) | Ignavibacteria bacterium GWC2_36_12 | reverse complement strand
TAGAAGATGATCAATCTAATGCGGGAGTAATAAAATTCTTTCTCGAAGGGTTATATGACATCGATATTGCATCAACGGGAGAAGACGGCATCGATATGGTAAAAGTGAAAAAATATAAAGCAATATTAATGGATATTGACCTCGGGATTGGAATGAGTGGTCTGGAGACAGCAAAAAAAATTAGAAATCTGCCGAATTACAGCAACGAACCCATTATTGCTGTAACTGCACTGGCTTTACGGGGAGACAGAGAAAGATTTCTTGCTGAAGGCTGCACACATTACATTGCAAAACCTTTTAAAAAAGAAGAGCTAATAAATACTATCAAAGATGCGTTAGAAATTTCTGCCTGAAAAATTTCTGTACATCAAAAGGAAAAAATTCTTTAGCATTAATACTTCTTCCTTATTCATACTTAAGTGATTTAATCCCGCACAGCGGGATTTCGAGTTTACTCATACCTTAAACTCTTAACAGGATTTGCATTTGCCGCTTTAACTGCCTGGAATGCAATTGTAATTAATGCAATTAAAAAAGTAGTTACTGCCGATACAATAAATATTAACGGGTTAATACTTACTCTGTATGCAAAATCCTCAAGCCACCTGTCAAGAATTAAATAAGCCAATGGAGTCGCAAAAACCACTGCGACAAGAACCAGTTTCAAAAAATCTTTTGTAAAAAGAAAAACTATCCCGGAAACCGAAGCACCGAGGACTTTCCTAACACCAATCTCCTTGGTTCTTTGTTCAGTATTAAATGACGCAAGTGCAAACATTCCAAGGCAGGCTATAAAGATTGCAAGTATTGAAAAATATCCTACAAGCTTTCCGAGATTATCCTGTTCTTTATACATTTTGTTTAAGTTTTCATCCAGGAATGAAAATTCAAAAGGATACTCGGGAATTATTTCATTCCACTTTTGTTCGATATAGCCGATAGTATTTTTCATATCTCCCGGTTTTACTTTTACAGCAGCAAACTTTAAAAAGAAAGGGCGGAAAAAAAGCGGGGTAATATCAAGAAAGAAAGGGCCTATTGGTTCTTTAAGCCAGACAAAGTTAAAATCTTTTACTACTCCAATAATTCTTTCCTGTCCAAAATTAGTATTAAATCTTTTATTGATTACGCCTTGAGGGTTACCCCAATTCAATTCTTTAATCATCGCCTCATTAACAATTATCCCCAGAGAATCATCTCTTACATATTCTTCGGAGAAATCTCTTCCGGCAATTATCTTTAAATCGAAAGTTTCAACAAAATCCTCATCTACCAAAAGTCCCGGGAAGTAAACATATTTATCAGCTTCCATTCCTTCATAGTTTATTTCATGAGTATTATGGTGTTCCCCTATTACTTCGTTCATCATAGTTACATAAGAAATATTCCCGTTCTTTTCCAGTTCATCTTTAAAGGTATCGTACCTGTTAGCAACCTGTGGCTTGAAGGAAACCAGTAATACATATTCCTTATTAAAACCGAGGTTCGCATTCTGCATAAAATCGAGCTGCTGATAGATTACAAGTGTTCCAATTATTAGTGCAAGAGAAATTGTGAACTGAAGAATTACAAGCACCTTTCTTATCAATGCGCCTTTAGGCTGTAGATTTATATTTCCTTTTACAACTCTGATAGGTTCTGCTGCAGAAAGGAAAAAAGCAGGATATATTCCCGATATGAAACCGACAAACAATCCAACTATCAATAACAGAATCATGTTTGCCGGATCTGCAAAATATTTAAATGTTAATTCTTTCCCGGAAAGATTATTAAAAACAGGCATAAGAAGTTCAATAAGAAAAACGGCAAGTACGATTGCAAAAAAACTCAGGATTAATGATTCGCCAAGAAACTGCCTGATAAGCCGTGATCTGTCGGCACCGAGAACTTTTCTCATTCCTACTTCACGTGCCCGTTTTGCGGATCTTGCGGTTGCAAGATTCATGAAATTTATAACAGCAATAAGAATAATCAGAACTCCTACAATCGAAAAAATATAAATATTTGCCTCGTCATTATTCGGCTGCATCTCGTAATCGAGATTGGATCTCAGATGAATATCTTTTAATGGCTGCAGATAATGTGTAATTTGCGGTTTCAAATGAGCCGGATAATATTTCTGAACAAAATCAGGGAATTGTTTTTCAAGCTCATCAGGATTAACTCCTTCCTTTAACAAAAAATATGTCCAGTTGGGATTCCAAACCCAACCCGGGGTAAATCCTTGTCCAAAAATTTGATTAACAGTTGAGAATGAAATCAGGCAATCAAAATTAAAATGAGTTTGAGAAGGGAGTTTATCAAACACTCCGGTAATTAATAAATTAAAATTACTTTCATAGATAATTGTTTTTCCAACGGGATTTTCATTTCCAAAATATTTATAAGCAAGATCTTTTGTAAGGACTATCGAATTCGGATTTGCAAGCGCAGTGTTTTTATCTCCTGATATTAACGGGAAATCAAAAACTTTAAAAAAAGTAGAGTCGGCAAAATAGATATGTTTCTCGTTGAATTTGTTGTCACCATATTCTAAAGTTAATGTTGGTTGTTGAAAGTTAAATAACCTTACACCTTCCTCGATATATTCAGGATAATCTGTAAGCATTGCTTTCATTACCGGAAAAGGATTGCTCGATGAATGCTCTCCTCCCTGCCCTTCGAGTTCTATTTTTTCTGTAAGCCTGTATATTCTGTCTGCCTTCGGATGGAATTTATCATAACCCAATTCATCTTTAACAAAAAGATAGATAAGCATGAAGCAGGCAATCCCGATAGCCAGTCCCGAAATATTAATTAAAGAATATGTTTTGTTATTAAGAAGATTTCTTAAAGCAATTTTTACATAGTTTTTAAGCATAATAACTCCTCGTCTAAGATGTTATTTGCCCGCTTATTCTTTGTTAATAAATATGTATGCTATTCATACCTTAAAGACTTAACGGGGTTTGCTGTTGCAGCTTTTATTGCCTGGTAACTAACAGTTATTACCGCTATCGTAATTGCTGTTAAGCTTGCAGCAATAAAAGCCAGAATATCTATATTAATCCTGTAAGCAAAATCTTCCAGCCATTTGTTTAATGCAAAGTAAGCAATTGGCCAGGCAATAATATTTGAGATAAGAACCCACTTGGCAAAATCTTTCAGAAGAAGAACAACTATACCCGGGACGGATGCACCAAGTATTTTCCTAATTCCTACTTCTTTTGTCCTTTGCTCGGTAGTGAATGCTGCAAGCCCCAATAAACCTAAACAGGCTATAAGTATTGCAAGAGCTGAAAACACAGTTACTATTATTCCTGTTCTTTTTTCTGCCTCGTAGGCTTTCGCAAATTCCTCATCAAAGAAAACATATTCAAAAGCCTGGTTACCCGCGAACTTATGCCACACATTCTCAATTTCTTCCAGCTTCTTATTTATGTTATCGGGATTAACTTTGACCGAAACGTTTCTCCCGAATCCCTGCTGGTTAAAGAGATGAATAATTATCGGTTGAATTTTCTGGTGCAAAGACTGGAAATGAAAATCTTTCATTACACCAACTACAGTATAAACATCCGGAACCTCGCCATCGGCATGTGCACGTGCGATTTGTCTTCCGATAGGATCATCCAGTATTCCAAATTCTTTTGCAGCGGTTTCATTTAATACAATTGAAGAAGTATCCGAACCATACTCTTTAGAATAATATCTCCCCTTTGCCATTTCTATTCCGTACACGGAAGCAAAATTATGATCTGCAAATAAGATGTTCATAAGATGATTATCATTTGTGCCATACATTTTGTACGGGGTATTTCCAAAGTTTTCACCAAATATGTTTATACTGTTGCTTGCATCGATTACCCCAGGGATAGATTTTAAATCATTAATAAAACTCTCTATAATGCCCGGTCGCTGTATAGCTATATCATCCGTTTTCTTAACTACAATTACCTGGTCTTTGTTAAAACCAAGTTTTTTGTTACTGATATAATCAAGCTGGTTGTAAACAATAATTGTTCCTATAAATAAAGTGATAGACACTGCAAACTGAACAACTACGAGACTGTTCCTTAGCCACGGATTTTTCCCTGAATGCCCTGTATCTTTCTTCAGTACTCTTGCAGGATTAAATGAAGATAGATAAAGTGCCGGGTAAGCGCCTGCAAATGTTCCAACAAACAGAATAAAAAGTATCAATAAAGGAATTGTATAAACATTAGTAAAAAGCCCAAAAGTTAAATTCTTGTTAACCAATGTCCCAAAAAATGGGAGAGCAATTTCAATTATGATAAGTGAAATAATAACTGCAATAAAAGCCATTAAAACGGACTCAGTAAGAAATTGTTTTATTAATTGCTGCTTGTTTGATCCAAGTGTTTTTCTTACCCCGATCTCTTTTAAGCGGTTTGCTGACCGGGCTGTTGCAAGGTTAGTGAAGTTTATGCAGGCAATAAGTAATATTCCCGCAGCAATAAGTAAAAAAACATACACATAAGCTATATCACCGTTTGGTTCCAGTTCCACATCGAGATTAGAATACAAGTGAATGCCTGTTAATGGTTGGAGTATATATTCATATCTCGCACCTCTTTTCTTCAGGTCTTCCAGCGGTACATTAAGGAATCTTTCTATTACCGGCCAAACATGTTTTTCAACTATTGAAGGAAGTTTCGCTTCAAATTGTTCAGATGGAAAATCTTCCTGTAAAAGAAAATATGTATAATAATTATTATTCAACCACCCCTGCTGATCTACAAAAGCGTAGGATGACATGGATGCGAGAAAATCAAAATGGAAATGCGAGTTTTCGGGAAATTCTTTCACAACTCCGGTTACTTTGTAATCTCTCCGGTTATCGGAATTAATTAACTTGCCAAGCGGGTCTTCATTACCAAAGTATTTTTTTGCCATTCTTTTTGTTAAAATCACAGACTCCGGCTGCGACAAAGCAGTTTTAGGATTACCTTTAACAAACTCTACGGTAAAAACATCAAAGAATGTTGAATCGACCCAGAAGAAAAGCTCTTCACTGAAAACTTTATCTCCATATCTTAAAACAGGAAAACCAAAGTTTCCAACTCTTGCAGCACTTAAAACTTCCGGGTAATCATTAATAAGGGTGTTCCTGAGAGGTGGAGGAGAAGTAGCTGCTTTAAAATCATTATCACCTAATGTTCCGTCAACTCCAATACGGTAAATCCTATCGGCATTTTTGTGAAAACGATCATAGCTCAACTCGTCAAGAACATAAAGAAGAATCAGGATGCAGCAAGCCATTCCAACCGCAAGCCCGGTAATATTTATTGCCGAGTATGCCTTGAATCTTAGTAAATTCCTTAATGCTATTTTTATATGATTGCTGAACATGTTTAATCCTCTATTAAAAGTAATTGATTCTTTTCCAGTTCAGTTTACTCTACTCGTACCTTAATGATTTGACTGGGCTGGTTATTGCTGCTTTAATAGCGTGAAAACCAATTGTAAAAATTGCAATAAACAGTGAAATAATTATTGCATAAGCAAATAAATCAAAAGTTATGGCAGTTTTATAAGCAAAATCATCAAGCCAACCGTTCATTAAATAATAAGCAACGGGTGAAGCAATTATTCCGGAAATAATAACAAGCTGTAAAAAATCTTTGGAGAGCATAAATGTGATTCCCTTTATTGATGCACCAAATATTTTTCTGATTCCTATTTCTTTTGTTCTTTGTTCAATTGCAAAAGAAGCAAGACCAAGAAGACCAAGGCAGGCAATTAATACAGCCATAATTGAAAATGTAATTACAATATTCTGCTGCCTGTCTTCTCTTTTATAAAATGAATTGATTTGTTCATCCAGGAAGGAAAAGGTAAAGGGGAAAGCCTGGGAAAATTCTTCCCATTTATTTTTTATTTTGCTTATAGTACCGCTTATATCCTGAGACGTTATTTTTATTGAAAGATCACGAATGAAGCTTCTCTGATTACTAAAAACAAAGGGAAGTATTTCAGAATGCATTGTTGCAATATGAAAGTTCTTTACAACACCAACTACCTCACCGGTAATATTATTAATCCCAATTGGATATCTTCTTCCAATTGTTTCTTCAGGATTGCCGAAACCAAGCTTCTTAACTACCTCCTCATTAATAATCATTTCAACAAGAGTATCCGAAGTGGTGCTTATAAAATCTCTCCCGGCAATAATATCCAAACCAAAATGCTTTATATAGTTGCTGTCTGTAAAATTCATGTAAATTGAAAAGTTACCTCCCGCATCAGGTCCATTAGGCATAAGATTGGTACCGATGTTTCCTCTTCCAATTGGTGCTCTGAAGCTTACCGTTTGACTCTCAACACCCGGAATAGTACTTAACTCAGAAGTAAAAGCATTTATTTTATCAACCACTTTCGGATCATTCAGAGTAATATCGATAATGTGGTCTTTGTTAAATCCGAGATAAGTGTTTTTTGAATATTGTATCTGCTTATTAACTACAAGAGTCACTATAATTAATCCTATTGCTATTGTAAACTGAAAGGTCACAAGTACTTTTCTAAAAATTATTCCTGTTGTTCTGTGGGAAACAAATTGCCTTCCCTTTACAACCTGGGCAGGATCATACTTTGAAAGAATAATTGAAGGATAAAATCCTGAAAGTAATCCAATAAATACTGTAATAGCAGTCACCGCACCAAGAAGATAAAAATTCGATAAAATACTTTTACTTATTTCTACACCAATCAGAATTGAAAATGCCGGAAGAGTAATTTCAACCAGAACGATTGCAAGAAGTAATGCTGCCAAAGAAATAATTAATGCTTCCCCTGAAAATTGCACCATAAGATGAAACCTGAGTGCACCAAGAGTTTTTCTTACTCCAACTTCTCTTGCTCTTCTACTGGCACGTGAAGTGGAGAGATTTATAAAATTAATGCAGGCAATAATTAAAATAAAAATACCGATTACGGAAATTATAATTAAATTTTCAGCACTGTTGGAAGGTTCAATTTCACCATGTAATTCAGTATTTAAATGAATTTCTTTCAATGGTTCAAAATCAATCCAATCAAAATTTCCCGGTGCACTTTTTTGTTTATCATTTAACCAGTTTTTTGTTTTTTCTTTAAGAGTTTTTACCGAAGTGTTTTCCTTTATAAGTACATAAGTATAATTTCCGAAATAAGCTCCCCACTGCAAAGAAGGATCCCATCCAAAAAACTCCGGAGTCAGAGAAGAATATGATCCTATAAAATCAAAATGAAAATGAGAGTTAACAGGCGGATTATCAACAATACCTGTAACAGTAAATAATTTTTTATTTTCAATTTCAATTTGCTGCCCGATGGGATTTTCTTTACCAAAATATTTTTCAGCAGAGCCTTTTGTTAAGACAATTGAGAATGGTGCGGCAAGCAATGTATTTTTCTCACCTTCAAGAATTTTGAAATCAAAAATTTGAAAGAAAGTTGAATCCGCATAAATGAGATTTTCTTCCAAAAATTTTTTGTCATTGTATTTTAATAGATCTCCCCGGCTGAAATATATTCGAACAGCTTTCTCCACTTCGGGGAATTCTAATCCGATATGAGAACCAACAGGCCAGGGTGTTTGTGTGACATCATCTTTTTCAGTGGGCGTTTTTAAATGTGATGTGATTCTGTAAATTCTTTCTCCTTTTTCATGAAAGCTATCAAAGCTTAATTCCTGCATAATGTATAAAGCAATAAGAATACAGGCTGCTAAACCAACAGATAAACCAAGAACATTAATTAATGAATAACCTTTTTGTTTAATAAAATTTCTTAGTGCTATTTTAAAATAATTTTTGAACATATTATTCCACTTTTATTTATTCATATCTAAGTGATTTAACCGGGTTTGCCGTTGCAGCTTTAATAGTGTGAAAACTTACTGTTAACAGAGTTATCAATAAAACGCTGAAAGCAGCCACACCAAAAATCCACAGCGACAATTCTATCCGGTATTCATAATTTTCCAACCATCCATTCATAAAATACCAGGCGACTGGTGAAGCAACCAACAATGAGATAAATACCAGTAATAAAAACTCCTTGGATAAAAGCTGCCAGACATTTAATACGTTAGCACCTAACACTTTTCTGATACCGATTTCTTTTGTTCGTTGTTCTGCAACAAAAGATGTAAGACCAAATAAACCCAAACAGGAAATAAGGATAGCAAGAATTGCAAAGAAACCAGCCAGTCTGCCAATGCGTTCCTCATGATCAAATTTTGCGGCGTATTGTTCATCTACAAATTTATACTCAAATGGAGAAGCAGGATTGTATTTTTTGAAAACATCTTCAATTTTATTCAAAGCAATACCAGTAGCGGTTTGTGAAGATAGTTTTATATTAATGACATTTGCAGCACTATAGTTTATTGTAAAAAACGATGGTTTTACAGCCTCGAAGGGCGAACCTTTGATCATATTGTCAACAATTCCAATTATCCTGTAATCCTTGCCGCCATATCTCACAATTTCATTTAATGGGTTTTTAAATCCCATCAGTTGCATTGCCGATTGATTCAGGATCATTGCAGCAGAATCGGTTGCAAATTTTTTAGAGAAATCTCTTCCTTCTAAAATTTTCCAACCAATGGTTTTACCATAATCAAAAGTGATTTCGTTAGACATTAAAAGAGGATACATATCAGGCGACTTTCCTTTCCAGGAAATGCCAGTCGTGCCTCCATAGTCAAATACAATTGAACCACGCGATTCTGAAACTTCAGCAACCACTCCTGTATTTAACAGGTCTGTCCTTATAGCATCGTAATGTTTATGAAGATCAGGAGTATTCATACTCATTTCAATCAAACCATTATAATCATATCCTATAGAACGATCTTTAGCATAATAGATTTGGCGAAACACGACAATAGTCCCAATGATCAAAGCAACAGAAATACTGAATTGAAAAACCAGCAATACTTTTCTGGGTAATGCAGCGAAACGACCGGCTTTAAAGCTTCCCTTCAACACCTTCACAGGTTGAAAAGATGATAAATACAATGCGGGATAGCTCCCCGCTATTAACCCTGCGAGCAAACAAAAAGCGATGGCAATCAACCAGAAAAAAGGATTGGTCCAGAGAATGACCATATTCTTGTCAGCGATATTATTAAAGAAAGGCAGCAGTAGCTCTGCGATGATCAAACATAGAAGCAAAGCAATACATGAGACCAATAATGATTCACTGAAGAATTGACGAATCAACTGGCTTCTTGCCGAACCAAGCGTTTTGCGAATACCAACTTCCCTGGCTCTTTTTTCGCTTCGCGCTGTGCTAAGATTCATGAAGTTGATGCAAGCCAGTAATAAAATAAAAATACCTGCAAAGCCAAACAATCGTACTAGTTTTATTAATCCTCCAATGTTAACACCATTTTTAAAATCACCATACAAATGCCAGCGGTTCATGGGATGCAGAAAGAATTCTGGTTTGTAGGGTGGCGGATAGTTCATTTTCATTCGTATGTCTTTTATTTTAGCTGAAGTCTTTTTTACATCAATACCTTCTTTTAACTGGGCGAATATTTGAAAAGAGTTTTCATCCCATTGGTCTGATGCAAACTTTGCATAGCCGTCCATCGAAGTGAACAATTGCCATGAAGCAAGGAAAAACACATCTTTGAAAGAACTATTACCAGGAAAATCTTTATATACCCCGGTTACTTTCACATCAGCTTTGTTATCTAATCTGATAATTTTATCTATCGGACTTTCTGATGCAAAAAGTGCTTTTGCCAGCGATTCAGAAATCATTATGGAATGAATGCCGGCTAAACCACTATAAGTGCCAAAAATCATTTTTGGTGTCATCATCTTCGGGAAGTCTGACTCTGTGTACATTCCTGTGCGAGAAAGTTTTTTATCACCGGATGTAAGAACGACATTACGATTGTATGTAGTTACGCTGACCTCTTTGAACTCAGGATATTTGTTACGTAGTTCTGCAGCAAGAGGAATTGGCAATGAATTATAAGAAGATTTCTCGACATCAAATTTTACGAACTGCCAAACCTGAGCAATGTGATCATAATTTTTATGAAACTTATCAAATGATAATTCATCCCACACCCATAAACCAATGATCATTGCTACTGTCATGCCTATGGCAAGTCCACCAATATTAATAAAAGAATAAACTTTATTCTTTTTCAGGTTTCGCCATTCGGTTTTTAAATAATTTTTGAGCATAGTTTTTCTCCTTATTATTCATACCTCAAACTCTCAACCCCCACCAGTAGGGATTTCGTCACTCATATCTGAGTGACTCCACAGGGTTTGCAGTTGCTGCTTTAATAGCCTGGAAGCTTACGGTTAAAATTGCAATTACAAGAGCAATGCATCCTGCTAAAACAAACACCTGCCAACTTATTTCAATTCTATATGCAAACTCCTCCAGCCATTTGTTCATAAAGTAATAAGCAACAGGAATAGCGATTATGTTAGCAATGATAATCCATTTGATAAATTCTCTCGACAGCATCAAAATAATTGAAGGTATAGAAGCACCTAAAACTTTTCTAACCCCGATTTCTTTTGTCTTCTGTTCTGCGAGGAATGTTGCAAGACCAAATAATCCGAGGCAGGCAACAATAATTGCAAGAGCCGAAAACAGAAGTGCAATTGTTCCAACGCGCTGATCTGCTTTGTAAAATTCATTGAACGATTCATCAAGAAACCTGTAGCTGAATGGAAGAGAAGCAGACATATTTTTCCATTTAGCCTTTGCTTCCTTTAATATAGTTGAAAGGCTGGCAGCATTTATCCTGAATGATGTAAGCCCGGTACTTTTATATTGAGAGCGAGCACTTGAAACCGCATCACTCCCGCCAGGTACAAAACATAAGGGACCAATATCCTGCCGAAAGGATTCAAAATGAAAATCTTTTACTACACCGATTATGTTATAATCAACTAACCTGCCGCCGATAACCCATGTATATATTTTTTGCCCTATGGGATTTTGATAACCTAATTGTTTAACTGCTGTTTGATTAAGGATTATTGCAGAAGAATCTGTTCCAAACTCCTGTGAGAAATTTCTTCCTTCAGATAACTCAATTCCAAGTGTCTTAAAGTAGTCATAGTCAATGATCCATCTTTGCATTGTAAGTCCGCTCTCTGAAACCATGCCTGCTTCCTTAAAAAATGCGCTATTATTCCTTTCGGAAGGAATGGGAAGATAATCTGAAATAGTGCCTGATATTACACCGCTTACATTAAGCATTTCATTCTTAAATGCATCAATATTATTTCCGAGGGAATAAGAATCATTTATAATCAGTATCTGGTTTTTCTGATACCCAAGATTTTTATTTTGAATATAATTAAGCTGGGTGTAGATAATAATGGTACCCGTTATAAGAATGATTGAAGCGGCAAACTGAAATACCACTAATGCGCTCCTCAGACCTCCGCTTTTACTGCCCGATGATAATTTCCCTTTAATAATTTCTGCAGGCATAAACCGGGAGAGGAAAAAAGCAGGATAGCTTCCGGCAATAATTCCAATTATAAATGGAAGGAGGAGAAGGAAAACCAATATTGAAGAGGAATATAAATTACCCGCTTGTAATTCTTTCCCTGCAATATCATTAAAGAAAGGTAAAACATAATCAACTATGTTAACAGCTAATAAAACTGCAATAAATGCCATCAAAGTTGATTCGATAAGAAATTGAATGATAAGGCTTTTACGATTTGTTCCCAGCACTTTGCGAATACCAACTTCCCTGGCACGATTTGCCGAACGGGCTGTAGTCAGATTCATAAAATTTATACAAGCAATCAGCAGTATAAACAAAGCTATTGCAGAAAAAATATAAACATACTCTATTGTACCTGTCGGACTTATTTCCTGGGCTCGCTTAGAATGCAAATGAATATCAGTCAAAGAAATAAGGGAATGCTCAATTTTATTTCCGGCTTTTTCAAACTCCTCCCTACTTTTGACCTGAAGGAATCGTTTAGCATAAGGCATAGCATATTTATCATTATAATCTTCAAACTTTTTTTCAAACTCTTTATAATCGGTTCCTTCTTTAAATAAAAGGTAAGTATGAAAATTCATTGAGACGAGATTACCCCAACTATTATAACCCGAATTTGCCATAGGAAAGAGAAAGTTAAATCTGAAATGTGAATTCTCCGGCATATCTTTAATTACTGCAACAACTTTGAAGAATGTAACGCCGCGATCAGTTTCAATAGTCCTTCCAACCGCATCAATAGTGCCGAAATATTTCTTTGCAATTGATTCTGTAATTACAACAGTATTGGGTTCATTAAGAATTTTATCTGTTTGCCCTGAAATAGCGGGAAAAGTAAATACTTTAAAAAATGTTGAATCTGCACAAGCTACTTGTTGTTCGACATTAAAGTCACTTCCTTTTTTAACCAGTATTTTCCCCCCGAAATTATAAATTCTTGTATATTCTTCTACCTGTGGATAATCCTGTTTCAGCAGCGATCCCATCATATCTGAAACAACTGGTATTGCAAGTTCAGTATCACCGAATTTAAGATCTGTATTTATCCGGTAAATGCGGTCTGCTTTTTCATGGAAGCTGTCGTAGCTCAATTCATTATAGATATAAAGTAGAATCAATATGCAACAAGTCATCCCGATCGCAAGACCTGCAATGTTTATTGCCGAATAAACTTTGAATCTTAGTAAATTTCTTATAGCGATTTTTATGTAACTGCCAAACATTAAATTTTTCCTTTTCTACTCCTTTAGTTTTCTTTGCCTGAAAAGAACCTGTATATATTTTGAACCCTGTGGCGGAGTAAAAATCTGGACTAACTCCCATCCTTTGTCGTAGCTTTCAATATTATTTCTCAGATGTGCAATTTTTTGTTCGATAGGAACTTCTGAAAAATCTGAATCACTAAACTCCCAGGAAAATGATTCTACCCTGAAATTAAAGCTGGATCGTTTATCTCCAATTTTAATTTCGACTTCAGCAATTTCATTATCCTTAAAATGTGGAATCGGTACACAAATGTCATGCATAAATACCTCCTTTTTGTTTTAGAAACAGGTATAAGGTATAGAGGTATAATCCCTTATACCTTATTACCTATACCATATACCCTAACTTTCTATCCAGCCATCCTTAAGTTTAATAATTCTGCTGCCATATTGTGCAAATTCATCCGAGTGCGTCACCTGTATAATTGTTGTTCCCTGCTTGTTTAGCTTTTTAAGAAGATCCATAATTTCTCTTCCCTGCTCAGAGTGTAGATTGCCTGTTGGTTCATCTGCAAGAATAAGTTTAGGATTTGCTATAATTGCCCTTGCAATTGCAACAAGCTGCTGTTGCCCGCCTGATAGTTGATTCGGAAATAAATCTTTCTTAGCAACAATATTAAAGCGGTCAAGAATCTCAGCAACTTTACCTCGCCTTTCATCGCCTTTTATTTTTTGGTAGAGCAAAGGAGTTTCAAGATTTTCGTAAACTGTCAACTCATCAATTAAATGATACTGCTGAAAAACAAATCCTATATAAGATTTGTGAAGCTCCGAAAGTTTTTTCCCTTTCATATTATGAACAGCTTCATCAAAGAAGTAATATTCACCTGCTGTTGGTGTGTCAAGCATCCCGAGTATGTGCAGAATTGTTGATTTCCCTGAACCGGAAGGTCCCATAATGGAAATGAACTCACCTTCCCTTACATCTAAGGAAATATCTCTTAGAACATAAGTTTTTAGTGAGCCGGCTGAATAATACTTTTCTATGCTTTTAATTTTAATCATACGTGAAATTTTTCTTTATAATTTTCTGTAACTACGTGCCCATCGAACAAATGAATTATCCTGTTGCCGTATTCAGCGTAAGTTGGCGAGTGAGTAACCATAACAATAGTAGTTCCGGCTTCATTTAAACCTGTAAGAATGCTCATTACTTCATCGCCTCTTGCAGAATCAAGATTTCCCGTAGGTTCATCTGCAAGAATTAATTTTGGATTTCCTACAATCGCTCTCGATACTGCAACTCTTTGCTGCTGACCTCCGGAAAGCTGCTGGGGAAAATGATTTGCACGATGCATTATTTCCATTCTTTCAAGAGCTTCAGTAACTTTCTTTTTTCTATCGGCTGTATTCACTCCGAGATATAATAACGGCAGTTCAACATTTTCAGTAACGGTTAATTCATCAATAAGATTAAAACTCTGGAAAACAAAACCAATGTTTTCTTTTCTCAGTAATGCTCTTTGTCTTTCAGAATATTTTGCTACTTCATTATCTAAAAAGAAAAGCTCACCATCGGATGGGTTATCAAGTAAACCAAGAATATTCAGAAGTGTAGATTTACCGCACCCGGAAGGTCCCATTATTGAAACAAACTCCCCCTGTTTGATTTCAATATTAACATTATTCAGTGCAGTTGTTTCAACTTCATCAGTAGTATAGATTTTTCTAAGATTAGCGGTCCGGATCATTTTAGCTCCTTTAAGATTTAATTTTTTAATACGAGTTTTTCAACATCACCAAAGGTGTCATACGAAGAAGTAATTACTTTTTCACCAGCCTTCAATCCTTCAATTACTTCAAAAGCATTTGTGTTTTGTCTTCCAAGCTTAATATTTCTTTTAACAGCAAAGTCACCTGATTCATCAATCACAAATATCCATTGCCCGCCGGTAGTCTGGTAAAAGCCACCCCTGTCAACTGTAATCGCTTCACCAAGTTCACCGAGCTCAAGTTTTATGTGCAAAGTCTGTCCTCTCCTTATTCCATTTGGTATTTCGCCGACAAAGTGCATATCTACTTCAAACCTGCCGTTTGTAACCTGCGGAAAAACAGTTTTAATAATGAGCTTGTAGTCATTTCCGGCAAAAGTGAATTCACCCATCTGTCCCGGCAACACACGCGCAATGTAGTGTTCATCAATCGAAGCACGTACTTTGTTAGAATCAATAACATCTATCCGACCGAGGTTTTCTCCTCTTGCAATTGATTGTCCTATTTCCGCATTAAGTGCTGTAAGCTGTCCCTTTATAGGTGCACGTACTGTTAGATTTTCCAATTGAGTTTTTGTAACTGTTAAATTTGATTGAAGAGTTTCTACAGATTGTTCCAATTGGGCAATTTGTTGCGATCTGAATAAAGAATCCTGCATATATGTTTCAAACGTAAGTTTTCTCTTTTGAGATGTATATTCATATAGCTCTTTAGACCTGTCAAACTCAATTTTGGAGATGAGATTTTTTTCAAAAAGAATTTTGTTGTTCTCATAAATTCTTCTTTTATCTAAGAGATCATATTCTACGTCGAGAAGCTGCGATTGAAGATTTAGCCTGCTTTGTTCCATAGAAAGGCGTGTACTACGCAAATTATTTATTTGCGAGAAAACATTAGCCTGGTTATAAATAACGTCGAGTGTGAGTTGTGCATTGTCCATCCTGATCATCGGGTCCCCGACATTAACGAAAGCCCCCTCCTCAACATACTTTTCAACTACCCTTCCCCCTTCTGAAACATCGAGGAAAAAAGTCTCTATTGGTTGTACTGTTCCTGTAATCGGGATGAATTCCTGGAAAGGACCATGTTTAACTTCCGAGACCGTTAATCTCTCGGTCTCAACATTTAGTCTCGAACTTTTGTCTGCAAAAATTAAAAGATAGATAATGAAGATGAATAACAAACCGGCACCGCCGAATGTTAAAATTCTTTTAGGAGTCCACTTTTTCTTTTCAATTTTTTTATCCATAGCCGGGTTTCGATAAGATATTTTTTCTAAATAATGGTAACCTGAGTCAACTAATATGCCCTTTGGGTTTATTTTTGAAGATACCTACATCAAAAAATAGAACCACACATCAGTAATATCAGCCAAAATATTCCTAAGACACTTGATAATAGTGCACGGTAGTGTTACAATTGTGTACGCTTTCGGACAGATTAATTAGCTGGGCTGACTCTTAAATCGGGGTTTTCTTTGAAAAGATTTTTTGTATGATAAGTTCCAAGGTTGGTTTTGCAGTTTGAACAAATACAAATGTACCTTAGTCCTATAATCGATTCGACCTTGCAAAGCCAGACGCTTTCAATAGTGGTTTTGCAGTGCGAGCAATAGATTTTTGTTTCTACCTTTTGTATTTGTTTAGTCATGTTTTGCGATTTGATTTAAGTATTAGACTTAACAAAGAGCAATTTTGTTACAGGGTAACTAACATTTTTTGAATTATTTTTCAACCGACAAATCCGGTTCAGGCACATTAAATGAACAACCCTCAGGTTTAAGGGAACAATCAATATGCCAGAAAATATTTTACTTCTTTGTATCATGCTGAACTCGTTTCAGCATCTTTTAACTGATTATTTAAATTAAAATACAAGACATGCAGGTTCGGAATGACTACTATTAAAAACACATATGACTAAAAAAAATACAAAAGTCCTGATCGTCGATGATAACGAAGACATACTTGTAGCTGCCAAGCTTTTGCTTAAGCCTTATGCTTCTGTAATTGAAACAGAAAAAAATCCGAATCAATTACCTGAACTATTAAGCAAAAACAGTTATGATGTGATATTCCTCGATATGAACTTTACGCAGGATATGACAAGCGGGAAAGAAGGTTTTTACTGGCTGAACCAGATTTTGAAAATTGATCCGACGATTATTGTAATTATGATTACTGCTTACGGCGATATTGAAATGGCTGTAAAAGCTGTAAAAGAAGGGGCTACAGACTTTATACTTAAACCGTGGCAGAATGAAAAACTTCTTGCAACTTTTTCTGCAGCGATAAAATTGCGCGAATCAAAGCTTGAAATAAATAATCTCCGTTCGCAGCAAAAATATTTAAGCGATGATCTCGATAAAAAATTCCAGGAGCTTATTGGACTTTCCGACCCGATACAGGAGGTTTTCAGAACAATAGAGAAAGTTGCAAAAACAGATGCAAACATTTTAATCCTTGGAGAAAACGGAACAGGAAAAGAATTAGTTGCAAGGGCTTTGCACAGGCAGTCTGCACGCTCGGAAAAAGTTTTTATTAATGTTGATATGGGAGCTTTAACTCCGACACTTTTTGAAAGCGAATTATTTGGGCATGTTAAAGGTGCATTTACAGATGCTAAAGATGATAGAGTGGGAAGGTTTGAAGCCGCTTCGGGCGGAACTTTATTCCTCGATGAAATAGGAAATATTCCTCTTGAATTACAGGCAAAACTTTTAACTGTAATTCAAAACAGGAATGTCGCTAGAGTGGGTTCTAACACTTATCATTCAATTGATATTCGCTTAATTTGTGCAACTAATCATTCAATCTATGATATGGTAAAAGAAGGAAAGTTCAGGCAGGATCTTCTTTACAGGATTAATACTGTCGAGATCAGGATTCCTCCCTTACGTGAAAGGAAAGAAGATATCCAACTGCTTGCTGAATATTTCCTGGAGATTTTTAAGAAAAAATATAACAAGCCGGATTTGTTTCTTCCTGTTCTTACAATGAAGCGATTGGAAAATTATCATTGGCCCGGCAATGTAAGAGAGCTTCAGCATGCAATTGAAAGAAGCGCAATAATGAGTGAAGCAAATGAATTGCAGCCGTCCGATTTCTTTTTTACAACTGCTTCCAATAAAGATGAAACTTTTGTACTAAGCAATTACAATCTAGAGAATGTAGAAAAACAAGTTATAATAAAAGTGCTGAGAGAACATAACGGCAACATAACACAGGCAGCAAAAGAACTCGGTTTAACAAGAACTTCCCTTTACAGAAGAATGGAGAAATATGGGTTGTGAGGATAAAATTTTAGAGAATAAGGATTAAAAATAACAGTTAAAATGAGATATATATATTTTGACGAAACTGAATTTGGAAATGATAGCCAATTTATTGGCTATGGTGCTCTAGTTTGTGAACCAGAGGTTTCCAAATTTGTTATCCTGGAAGCCATGAAAAACTTAATACATGACCTCGATATCAAAAGTCCAAAAACAAAAAAGTTGGATGATGAAACTATATTAAGAGGCTATTTTCACGCCTCAGAGGACAGTAAAAATGCTCATTCTTATTTATGTGGTTCACTAAGCAAAAATATAAAAGGTTTATATAGAGCAGATATATTCGCTAAAAATCAAAACAATAAAAAATCTGGAAAAAGATTAGACTTGGCTTCCACTTTATGCTCAATGAAAGGGTTAAATACAAGAGAAGAAATTGTCGCTATTTTTGAACAAAGAGACAATTTAAAATTAGAGCATTTAAAATTGTCATTTGATAGGCTCCACGAAGTTTTATTTAAATCATGCTATGATTATCCATTAATACCAGCATTTTTTCCAAAGATAAATTTCAAAATAGTTGATAAAAATGAACCTGGAGTTCAATGTATCGACTTTTTACTTTGGGCAACACAAAGGAAATATCTTGGCAAAGACGGTTGGTATAATCGAATCAAAAGTAGAAATGGTTATGAATTTGAAAATAATAGACAAGAGTGGAAAAGTGTTCATCTTGAATTAAACACTAACTTTAAAGACGCGATTTCATTTTATAGACTAGGAGATTATGACAGAGAAATTGATAACATAATTAATAATGAGATATTAACTCAAATCCTATTTAATGCTATAAAAGTAATATCTTATTGTTATTTAAATAACCTTCCTAGTTCACTTTCATATATAAGAGAAGATTTAAATTATCTTTACAAAAATAAAATAAATGAAGAAGCGAACGGTTATATACAAAAACTTGCGAAAGTCTTTTTAATCCTATTCGATACTTTACCTCTAATAGAAAGTTCTACTTCACAAAAAGAAAAGGAATTTCTTATAGCGTCCAAAAAATATTTGGCATTAACATTACACAAAAGTCTAATACATAGTGCAAACACTACTGATTTTTTATCCGAAGTTAGAAAACTAAACATCAGAAGAAATCCAGAATTATTTAATTAGCAACTAATATGATAGTAGTATATTAAAATGAAAAGGGTAAAAACTTATTCAATATCTTTACCTCTTAATGAAAATGATTATAATTTTTTAAGTAAATACATAGATAACCCTGAGGTTGGAATCGATGATGAAATAAAGAAGGCTTATGTCTCGTACAAGTCTAAATTAAACGAAATTTATGAAAATAAAATATTTGATCATGATGATTATCCAAAATTCATTAAAAAGCTGAAAGAAAAACAGTTTATTGAACAATTTGAAAACGGCTTTGGGGATTTTAATATCAATAAATTTTACTCAAGCCTAGAAAAACATTTAAGAAAAGAAAAAATTCTGTTTGATAAAAATTATGATACTACTGAAGAACAAGCAAAAATAATTGGTCATATTGTAGAAAAAATTCTTAAGAAATATTTTAATGATGATAATCCTCGTTGGTTAATCCGAGCATATATTGTTGGTAGAGCAATTTATTCTAAAGAGAAATACAAATCCGCCATACCTCCAATTACAAAGCTTCCTCTTTCAAACGAAGCTAAGAAAATTGCAAAAATAAATAGTTTACCATTAGAAGTAGCTAAAAGAATTGATGTTGCTCTAGATTACTCTAATACCACTATTAAATGTTTAAATAATGAGCAACTAAAAAATTTGAGAAAAATTATCATTGATGAGAATATAATTAAAGGACAATCGGTCTATAAGGTTGTAAACAAAATACGTGAAATATTACCCAGGGGTGATGTTTTCTTATTAAATATAGATTGGCATTCAGCTTTATGTAATGAATTAAACTATATAGCTAACAGGACAAGATTAGAATTAAGACCTTCTAACAGTTATATCGTTTGTGTAAGTTTTCAAGGTTGTTGTGATGATTGCTCGAAAGATATTGTTGGGAGAGTATTCAAAATATCAGAAGCTCCACAAATACCATATGAAAAATGTTGCGCCGATATATGTTTATGTAATTTGATTCCATTTAATCCTGAATATCAATACATCTCATTGGATGGTCAGACAAAATTAAAAGTAGAAAATGAGAAAGAGTGGGAAATTTGGTATCAGAAAAATATTGTGTTGAGTGATGCGACAAAATTTATTTAATAAATAAACTTAACCCTAATGATTATCAATGAAAAAATTCCAGATTGGTTTAATAATCAGAGTTTTAATTTTAACAGCATCAGTTTTTCTGCTGGCTTATATTTATTTCAATAACCACTTAGCAGCAACTGAAGTAATCATTTCGGTATTAATAATCGTGCAGGTTTATCTTTTAACAAGATATGTAAATACAACCAACTATGAATTAACCAAGTTTTTCAATTCCGTAAAACATTCCGATTTTAACAGGATAATAATGCCGAAGGAACTCGGTCCATCTTTTAAAGAGCTTAATAAATCTTTAACCAATGTTATAAAGCAATTCCAGGTTACGCGTTCCGAAACTGAAGAACATTTCCTGTACCTGCAGACAATTGTTAAACAGGTTGGAACGGGATTAATTTCTTTTAATGAAAAAGGGGAAGTTACTTTACTTAATGAATCGGCAAAAAGAATTCTTCACATTAACGAAATAAAAAACATACACACACTGGCAAATGTGAATCCTGAATTTGTTAATATTCTGAATAATATAAGAACCGGCGAGCAGGAATTGTTTAAGTTTAGCTCTAATGGAAAAGAAATGAATCTTTCTATTTATGCGAGCGAGTTTAAGCTGCGCGGAGATATGTATAAGCTCGTTTCACTTCAGGATATCCGCAATGAACTTGAGAGAGAAAGACTCGGCAGAGAACTTGAGATTGCACGTCAGCTTCAATTAAGACTTTTACCTGAAAAGAATCCTTCTGTTGATGGTTATACAATTCAGGGATTTTGTTTGCCGGCAAAGGAAGTCGGCGGCGACTATTACGATTTTATAGAGCTTGCAGATAACAAGTTGGGAATTGTTATCGGCGATGTAGCTGGAAAAGGGCTTCCTGCGGCAATTTACATGACACTTACTAAAGGGATTTTCCTTTCGTTCACCAAAACAAATATTTCACCAAAAGAGGCTCTAATAAAGGTTAATCAGCTTCTTTACCAGTCCTTAAGGAGAGGTTCTTTTGTAACGATGTGTTTCGCCATACTCGATAATCTGAAAAATGAATTAACAATTGCAAGAGCCGGGCACGAGCCGCTTCTTCACTCAATCAACAATGATTCTATAATAAAAGAAATAAAACCTAAAGGAATGGGTCTCGGACTTGAGGAAGGCAAAATTTTTGAATCGAGCTTTGAAGATCAAACAATAAAACTAAATGAAAAAGATCTTATCATCTTTTACACTGACGGTGTTTCTGATTCGCGTGATTCATCTTTTAACAATTATGGAATCAAAAGAATAAAAGATGTTATCACAAAAAATAAAGAGCTACCTCTTGCCCAGCTTGTTACCGAAACAATAAATGACGTTAGAACTTTTTCCGGAAATACTCCTCAGTATGACGATATGACTTTAATTGCAGTAAAGCGGCAATAAATGAAACGTCCAATCAATTTAATTTTTAAGAATTTTACTTTTAATATTCTCATCAGGGTTTTACTTTTTTCCGGGGCAATCGTTTTATTCATTTATCTTTTGATGTATACGGAACTGTATGCAACTCTTGTCGTTGTTTTTGTATTCGCCGTATTTATTTTTTATTCGCTTATCCATTATGTAAGCTCGACCAACAGGCAGCTTTCAAGATTTTTGCTTTCAGTCAGGCATTCCGATTTTTCTCAGACATTTGTTAATACAACCGTGGGTTCTTCATTTGAAGACTTAAACAAATCTTTTAACGAGGTAATACAGAAATTTCTTTCTACAAGAAGTGAGAAGGAAGAAAATTACAGGTTTCTCCAAACGGTGATGCAGCATGTTGGAGTCGGTTTAATATCATTTAATGTTCAGGGAAAAATCGAGTTTGTTAATAATGCAGCAAAGAAATTATTCAATATCACCCATTTAACTAACATTTCAACGCTGAATAATATTAATGATGGACTTGCGGAAAAGTTTTTGAATCTCGGTTCGGGCGAAAAAGCTACAATAAAAATTGTTACAGAAAATGATATCACTCAGCTTATTGTTTATGCAACCGAGTTCAAACAGAGAGATCAGAAATATACGCTCGTGTCTCTTCAGAATATCGAAACAGAACTCGAAGAAAAGGAAATGGAAGCATGGCAAAGATTAATCAGGGTATTAACTCACGAAATTATGAACTCAATAACTCCCATTTCTTCACTTGCGGGAACAGTTACAACTATACTTTCGAACAATAATAAGTTCGATGAAGAAGTCGTTGAGGATATTAAAGAGGCAATCAGCACAATAAAAAAGAGGAGCGAAGGTCTTATTCATTTTGTTGATAATTACAGAACACTTACAAAAGTGCCCAAACCGGATTTCAAAATTTTCCAGATTAAAGAATTATTCAGGAACATTGAAAAGCTGATGCGGCAGCAAATGAAAGAGAAAGGAATAAAGTTTTCCTTAAGAGTTGACCCGGAAACACTTGAACTGACCGCCGACTCAGAACAGATTGAACAGGTTATAATTAACCTTATGGTTAATTCAACATTTGCATTGGATGGTAAAGAAAACCCGGCTATTTCTTTAACGGCAAATCTTGATGAAAAAGGAAATATTCTGATTAAAGTTATTGATAACGGACCAGGAATTCCCGAAGAAGCAGTTGATAAAATTTTTATTCCATTTTTCAGCACAAAGAAGAATGGGTCCGGAGTTGGTTTAAGTTTATCGCGGCAGATAATGCGATCTCATGGCGGTAACATTAGAGTTAATTCTAAACCGGGGGAAACAACTTTTACTTTGAAATTTTAGAATAAGAATTCAGATTCTGAATTAAGTATTCAGAACGAGGTTATAAGTTTTTATGAAAAAAATGGGAACCTCTAATTGACTAAATCAATAGATATTTCAGTAAATTAAGTGACAGGAATTTAATTAAATATTTATCTGGTTTTACATCATTAAACAAATCTCTAATAAAACATATTACCCTTTCGACCTATGAAATCAATAATAATGGGGTTAGTAATATTCTGCTCGATCGTTGTGCTTTTTATTTCAGGATGTGAAAAAGATCCTCCCGTAAAACCGGGACTTAATGAAAAACTAAAATTCAATTATTCCGAATATCAATTAACTCTTAAAAACAGATTAAATGATGATAAATTTTCTGTCTTTCTTAAAGACTCTTCTTTTCAATACCTCGATACATTAAAAGATTTTTACTTTGCGCGAAATTTTCAGCCTGTTTTTATAAAAAGCTTTGAGCAAAAAGATTTTATTTTTTTGCTGCTGTCAGTTTTAAAAAAAGCTGATGAACATGGTTTAAACCCCGAACAATATTATTGCAGCCTTATTAAACAAGAATTCTTCAGCGCGATTATTGACACTATTAATAACCCCGACAAATATATTCAGCTTGCCAATTCTGAACTTTTTGCATGTTATGGGATACTGAAATATGCTTACCATATGCGATACGGTGTTGTGAATCCAACAAAAATTTTTCTTGAAACTTACTATTTGCCCGTTGTTGATTCTTCAAAAAGAGATTTATTTGAACCGCTTAGGCAAGCCAACATTCTTCAATATCTACAGGATATTCAACCAAAAAATGAAAATTATATAAAACTGCAAAAAGCATTAAAACATTTTAATGCTTACAAAAACCTTGAATGGAAAGTTATTCCCGTTCCGGATAAAAAGATAGAACCGGGCGATAAAAATTCTTCCCATCAGCTTATAACAAATAGATTAATTACTCTCGGTTCCCTGGATACTTCAAAAGTTATAATAAAAGATTATTCTGTTTATGATTCTTTGCTTTTAAATCCTGTTAAGAAGTTTCAACAATTACATGGACTGAAAGATGATGGAGTAATTGGTAAAAGCACAATAGAAAAACTAAACATCGCTCCGGAAGAATATATCAACAAAATAAAAATTAACCTTGAAAGATTCAGATGGAATAATTACACGGATACTTCAATATATATAGTTGTAAACATCCCCGATTTCAGGTTATACGTTATAGAAAACAAAAAAGAACTATTTAGCATCAAGGTTTGTACCGGGAAAAGACGAGCTGCAAATTATGATAAACGATTTGAAGTTTTCAAAAAGACAAAACGGCTGAATGATAAACCCGATGATTGGGAAACCCCTTGTGTTTATAGTGAGATTTCAAATTTAATTCTTAACCCGACCTGGATAGTGCCCAATAGTATTATAAGGGAAGAAATTTTAGCCGGTATAAAAAAGGATTCGAGTTATCTTGATAAAAAAAATTTCAAAGTATATAGGAACGGGGTTGAAATAAACCATAATGAAATTAATTTAAAAGAATTGTCTCTTGAATATGTTCCATACAAAATTGTACAGGATCCCGGTGTAGGAAATGCATTAGGTAAAATTAAATTTATGTTTAAAAATCCTTTTGGAATTTATCTGCACGATACTCCCAGCAAAGCGCCTTTCACTTATTCAAACAGAGCAGTAAGTCACGGCTGCATACGTGTAGAGAAGCCCATACAGCTTGCAGAATATATTCTTAGGAATCATCCCAAATGGAACATAGATTATTTGAAAATTGAGATAGGACAAAAAGTAGAGGATAAAACCAAAGTAGCGGAGTATAAACAAAAAAGAAGTGCTCTCAGAAAAAATGCAAGCTTTGGTGAGACAACAGAAATTACTCTCGAAAAGAAGATTCCCCTGTTCGTTGATTATTATACAGCCTGGGTAGATAACAACGGGGAAATAAATTTCAGAGATGATGTATATCGCCAGGATAAAATTTTAATGAACTATTTATTTCCGGAAAAAATATCTAAATAGATTTTCGCTATTTCAGGGCGAGACAGTGTCTCGCCCCACATTTTTTACTTCAACAAAATCATTTTCTTTGTTTGTATAAAATCTCCCGCTCTTAATTGATAGAAATATACACCGGAGACGTATCCGCCTTTAGCGGAAACTCCGCTTGGCAGATTATACGCACTAAATTCAACCTGATAAAATCCCGGTTCATTCTTCTTCGAAATAAACCATTTTCCCAAACTATTTATTTGCAGGCGGAACTAATGAAAATCCAAGTTGCTTAACCCAGGTTAAGTCGCTGAATGCTATCCACTCGCCTGTAAGTTTACTGCCATTAAAATAAATTATACTGAATCCCGGTATATTAATTTTACTTCCTGTTGGTGGTAAATCACTTTCACCTTTATATGTTCCAGTAAATATCCAGGTAACTACTACAGCGGTATCACTTATAAAAAGTTTGTCAGTTTCCTTTAAGAAGAAATCAGGGATGACAGTGCGGCTGCGGATTATATAATCTTCCAAAGATTTAATTCCTCGCATAGGTTCGAAGTCAGGAATCTTTCTAAGTTCAAAAGAAGAATCAACAACCCCAACTAATAGAGCAAGATTACCAGTATTCCACGCTTCAATATATTTATCTACAAGCGGATTTATTTTTTCGGAATAATTCTCTTTATTACACGATAAAAATTGTAATAAGACTGCTGGCAGCATAAAAATTAAAAATATCTTTTTCATAAATTCTCCTTTATAAATTTTATTTCTTCACTTCTTTTTCTTCTGCCGGTACAAGTTTATAACCTAACTGGTTATATATCGGTAACTGATTATAGTAGACCCATTCTTCAGTAATCTTACCATTCTCTATTTTTGATATGCTGACTCCGGTGAATGATATTTCCTTACCAGTCGGGGGCATATTTTCTCCCAATGGTCCGTCGTTGGTTCCCGTAGCTTTAAATGTAATAACTGTTCTATCTTTAAACTTCATAGGTTCATCCAATGTTATTGCAAAATCCGGATATGCGGTATAAACCCATTTAACAAACCCCTTAATTTCCTCAGGTCCTTTTGCATCTAAAAAATCTGCGCTGTGATATATGCAGTCTGCGGAATACAAGGTATCGACAATTGCAATATCACCGCCATTCCATAGTTTTGTTGCATTATCCTTATTCTTCCGAGCTTCAGCATCAGTATAAGTCCTTTCCTCCTGCTGCTGACAACCGGTGCAGATGAAAACTGTGAATAAAAAAAATGACAAAAGAGCAAGTAACTTTTTCATACAAACCTCCTAATAAATTAGTTGATTGATATTATTATCGGCTTCGGGAGAGTATTCTTGTTGTGGACTCAGCAAGTAATTCGGAAACTCACTCTAAAACTTTTGCTCTCTCTAAGTAGAGATAAATTACTGAATGAAATCAGCAATAATTTTGAATCATTGTCAACAAAAATAAGCTTAATGACTGGCGACAGTTTTTATTTAGCAAGTATCAATAAAAAAGTTCCGAAATAATCCGGAACTTCTGAATTTTTCCTGTTAATGATTAGTTATTATTTTAAAAGTATCATCTTCTTCATTTCAAAAAAATCATTTTCTTAGTTTGTAAATAATCTCCTGCTCTTAATTGATAGAAATATACACCGGAGGCGTATCCGCCTTTGGCGGAAACTCCGCTCGGCAGATTCCGGGCTTCGCCGGAATGACTGTTGAATTCAACCTCATAACTCCCAGCTGGTTTTTCTTCATTAACCAAAGTTGTTATTTCTTCACCTAATAGATTAAAGAGAGTTAAAGTAATTTTACTCATCTCTGGTATTGAGTACTTTATTGTTGTTGTCGGATTGAATGGATTGGGATAGTTCTGCGAAAGCAAAAACACTTTTGGCAATTCATTTGAATTATCTATTATACCAACCGGAATCCACGCGTATGGCGATTCTATTGCACCGATATCAATGTAAGAATCAATGGGATTAGGTCTTAGATTACCATAAAAATCTATTGAAGAAAAAGTATAGTAAATTCCATTAATATCAATTGAAGGTATTCCGTTTCCAACGCATGCACTACCAGCAGACAAATTAAATAAGGTATCAGAAAACAGAGGGTTATAATCAATGTTGCCTTCTCCGCTATCCGCATCCCAACCACCTTGTATATCATTGTAAAACATTTTAGCACCGCCGTACTTGTTGCCTTCGACCCAAGCAGTCCATTGTGGTTCATTACCTAAAAATATTTCTCCCCATACAGCATTTTGAGGAGCCTGGTTCCACAAAATATTGTTCATCAAAAAAGGAATGTGATTCATTATAAAAAATCCTGAACCATCCAGTGCTGTATTGTTGACAATTGTGTTATTGATAAAAGAAGGTTTAGGCGTATAATATCCGTTTGATGTTAAAGGCCAAGCTCGGACATCACCAATCGGCCAATATACCCGCCATACAGCCACAGCACCTCCCAGGTAATCGGAATGATTTCCTGATATGATATTATTATATATATAAGGACCCGGATCATTATCTTCCGATCCAGTACTAGAAGTTTCTGTAATAATAATATACATTCCACCGCCGAAAGCATGTTTTGATGAAACAGAATTGGTACAAATAGCCTGATTATTGCTGATAGTATTATTTCTGATAATTTTTATTCCTTTAGTAGGAAGACATAATTCTAAAGCAATACCGCCTCCCATAGCTTTCCAGTCATCTGTATTATAATTGGTGTTATTGCTAATTATATTATCTTCAATTAAATAATTAAAATTTTTTAAACCGGAAAAATTTTTGATTAAAATTCCACCACCACCCGTCATGGGACTTTCAATATAATTATTCGAAATTAAATTGTTCCTAATAACTACCGAAAGATTTTCAGTAAAAAGAGGATTAATTCCAATACCGCCACCCGAACCTCCGGTGTATTGATCGGGAACTCTATTTCTATCGATCACATTTCCAATGATTCTATTATTACAGATAATTAAATTTGACGCTTCACATGCTACTCCACCAGCTACTCTCGCCCATTCGGTGCTGGAAGCGGGAACTTTATTTCCGTAACCACCGGTAATTGTTAAGCCACATATTACAGCCGTGTCCTGACTAAAACTAACAGTTATTACAGAAGCATTATCCGTATTAATAGGCTGACTGCCATTTATTATCGTTTTTGAAATATGACTGGTATCGTTATCCAATAAAAAATAACTGGCCAATGTAACCGCTTTATTTTCGATTCTGACATTTTCATAATAAGTCGCTTCGGCAACTAGGATAACATCCCCATTACTTGCAGCATTAATACCGGCTTGTATTGTTGGATATTCTGTAGGAACATTTATTGTATCCTGCGGGTAAATTGAGATTATTGAACCGAGATAAAGAATTAAAATTAAAAATAAATTTTTCATACCGGCACCTATGATTTCTTAATTGTTACTAATAATTCAAGATAGAAATTGGACGTTGTGGCATCAATCCCATCTTGATGTGATTTTTTACTAAGATATTTAACGTGCGTACAATTATCTATCCTAAAGATGAACTCACCCTAAATCCCTCTCTTCAATTATATCATGTATAGTTTGTGCAGTGCCGACATTAACAAGGATTAGAGAGTAGAATGCAATGAAAAATATCATACGGCTGGTAATGACTTTTTTGTTTAGCATCTTATATCTCCTTTTTATGAATGAATTAGTTATTACGACTTACATAAATCTCCTAAGTTTGCTCAATGTAAACGGATTAAAAACCTCGGAGATTTTTAATCATAATTACCTGTTTGCATTTTTTATATATCTCTAAGCGCTTTTGACCGCAGGTGGTTTAACTAAGAAGTACCCAAAGCCCAATGTAAAGAATAGGTATACAAAGACAATTAACCAACCTAAGGCATTGAGGACTCCCGAAATAACTGTAATCGTTGTTACAATAAATCCTATAAGGTCGTAGACAAATAAAGCAAGTATAATTGCTTTTCTTGCATCAGATTCTGCTGCATTTTTTGCAAACCAACACAGAAACAAATTTCCAAATAGTGCAGCACCATATTCCCTCGCTGTAAACATACCTCCAGCACTTAATGTTGCTCCAAATATTGAAAGTAATCTATCGGGTATGGCAAGTAATAGAATACCAAAAGCAAAACAAACTAATGCTTTAATAACCATGAGATTTTTGAAATTCATAACGCCTCCTTTGTATTAGAAATATTTAGTTACAACATTTCTGCTTCGGGAGAGTATTCTGGGAGTTATCTTCGGTAAGTATCAGTAACTAAGCTCTAAAATTCTTGCGCTCTCGGAGTAGAGAAAATTTACGTAATGAAATCAGTAATTATTTTTGATTATAATCAAGAAGAATCGATTCATAATTGGCAAGTAATCTTCGGCAGAATCTCTATTTCACAAACACAGTTTTAATATTCATAAACTCTTTGATTCCAAAAGCTGAAAGCTCCCTGCCGTAACCTGATTCTTTAATCCCTCCAAAAGGTAAACGCGGATCAGACTTAACAAATTCATTTACGAAACAGCAGCCCGCTTTTAATTTTTTAGCAGCGATCTCCTCTCCTCTTTTTACATCTTTTGTAAAGACTGCAGCTCCTAAACCGAATATTGTGTCATTCGCAACTCTAATTGCTTCATCTTTAACTTTTATCAATGCAGCAACCGGACCGAACAGTTCTTCGTCATAAGCAGGCATTCCTTTTTTAACATCTGAAAGAACTGTTGGAGGATAATAAGCTCCTTTACCAGCGGGAATTTTTCCACCTAATAAAAGTTTGGCACCTTTGTTAATGCTTTCTTCAACCTGTTTATGCAAATCATCTCTCAAGTCGGCAGAAGCCTGAGGGCCCATATCGTTTGCCTCATCAAATGGATCACCCATTTTCTTCAGTTTCATTTTTTCAATAAACAGTTTTTCAAACTTATCGTAAACAGTTTCAACAATAATAAATCTTTTTGCTGCTATACAGCTTTGTCCACCGTTTATTAAACGGGAATTAACGCAAGTTGCTGCGGCTTGTTCAAGATCAGCATCTTCCAAGATTAAATACGGATCGCTTCCGCCAAGCTCCAGTACCGTTTTCTTTAATACCGCACCGGCTTTTTCTGCAACGGATTTTCCGGCTTGAACGCTTCCTGTTAGTGTAACCGCTGTTATGTTCTTATTATTTATGATTTCTCCAACGGATTTGGAAGAAATAACCACTGTTCTGAAAAGATTTTCAGGCAAACCGGCTTCGTGAAAAACTTCTTCAATTGCCAAAGCACAACCGGTAACATTTGAAGAGTGTTTAAGTATTCCTGCATTGCCTGCCATTAAATTTGGTGCGGCAAACCTGAATACCTGCCAGAAAGGAAAATTCCATGGCATAATTGCAAGTACAACTCCAAGCGGCTGAAAAGTAACAAAACTTTTTGATGCATCGGTTTCAATCTGTTCATCCATAAGAAAGTTTTCAGCATTATCTGCAAAGTAATCGCAAACCCAGGCACATTTTTCAACTTCAGCGTAAGACTGCTTAATTGGTTTCCCCATTTCAATCGTCATCAGTTCAGCATAACTACTCTTATTATTTCTAAGAACGTCCGCTGCTTTTTTCATTAAAGATTTTCTGAAAGAAAAGTCTTTTTCTTTCCAATCTAAAAATGCTTTATTTGTTTCAAAGATAATTGATTCGATTTGCCCAAATTCCATTTCTTCATAAGATTTTATTTCCTCTCCGGTTGCGGGATTAATTGATTTTAACATAATGGACCTCAGAGATTCGTTTTAAACAATGCTTACTCGTAATCATAATCTTAATCTTAATCGCAATCTTAATCAACACGAAATTAAATTACCTGATTAAGATTAGGAGTACGATTATGATTACGAGTTAATGATATAAAATTTTTGAGATAGATACTTTGAAGAAAAGTAAAAAAAACAAGAAAAAAGCCTAACTTCCTCTTTTAATTACAACAAGAGTTTTATCGTCGGCATATTTCCCATCTATGGAAAATTTTAGAACATCTTCAAGAATACTGTAACATATTTCTTTTGAAGACTGATTCCTGTTTTTTTTGAAGCACTCGATAAGTCTTTCTTCTCCATAAGCTTCAAACTCGGGATTTGCAGATTCCGTTATTCCATCGGAATAAATTAAAAGAACGTCTCCCGGCTCAAAATTAATATTTTCTACAGTATACCTGGCAGTAGGTGCGGGCCCTAAAACAGGACCGGTAGGGTTTAGATATAATATTTCATCTGAATTATGTTTGATAAAGTACGGAGGATTATGCCCTGCATTTGAATAGAGAAAAAGTCCACCTTTATTAGTTGAAAGTTCACCGTAGAAAAGCGAAACAAATTTATCGTCGGCAAATATTTTATTAACAAGCTGATTCATTCTTTTCATCAAAGGGGCGATTCTTAATTCAAAATTACTTGCCATTCTAAGAGCGCCGGAAGTGTACATAGCTTCGGCTGCCGCTACCACTCCTTTACTTGCTGCGTCACCGACAGTTACACCAAGTCTTTCATGTTCGTCTCCAATTTCAAGGTAGTCGAAGAAATCGCCCCCAACTATTTCTGCAGGATGTGTAACACCAAATATCGTGTAATCGTGAAATTTGTATTCATGTTCGGGAAGTATGCTTTTCTGAAGCTCTCTTGCTTTATCAAGATCGTCTTTAAGTACTTTTGCATTTACCCGGAATCTTTTTTGTTTAATCTGGGAAGTAACGGCAGTGGCAATAATATTTAATGTGATTCGAAAATCTTCATTAATGAAATCGCTGTTGAGAGCAAGCAGATATTCGTAATAAAATTTATCATTTACTTTAAACTTATCTCCAACACCCGAAGCCGAGTATTTGAAAATACCTTTTTTACGTAACTCCTCGTTCGTTTCATCGCCAAGAATTGTTCTTTCTTTTGCAATAAGATCGAATACAGGGTATGCTGCAAGTTTTAACTTAAATTTTTCATCTATTCTTTCGATAGTTCCTGTCTGATAAAGCAATTCGTATGCAGCTTTCTTTTGATTAAGCTTCCAGATTCTTCCGCCGGTAACACCAATTTGCTCGTTTTCAACAATCTGGTTAAGCACCTCAATGAGCATATCCTTCTCTGATGCAAAATCGCGGTTAGCAATTGTTTCGACTGTTTTATATAATTTTCTTTGATCCATTAATAAAAAAGTTTTTTTATTCCTTTAAAGATACTCTTTACTTTAGAAAAAAGAGGTACATCTTCAGCATATTTTACGAAATAGCTTTTAATCGATTCCTCGATGCCTATATCTTTTCCCGCTTCCCTGCTCAGATAATATTTATGCGTCATTATATCAACATATAGTCCTACAGAATTCTTAAAAGGGAAGTACTCAAATATATCCAATTTCTCGAATTCATTTATTATAGGATAATAAACTTCTTTCAGCCAGGCAGAAGCCGCTTCTTTAATATTAATTTCCTCTTCTGCTTTTTCATTTAAATACCATTTGTGTTCATCTATCTGTTTTTTTATAGATTCGAGAGCGAATACATTATTTACAGAATGAAAGTGCTTACGGACATTTATACCGGTTTCTTTTTCAAACGCATCGATTTTTTTTAGCCTGGCATATTCATCTTTATATTTCTGTAAAATATATTTTTTGTCTTTCGAAGTTGCGAAATCTTCTCTTGTGTATCCCGCTTTTTTATAATCTTCATTCAGCCAGTGCATTGAATCGAAGAAAAACCTTAAGTCTTCGGTTCTCTTTTTGGCAGTCATCTTTGGAAGCCACCTGACAAAAACCTTAAGTCTTCGGTTCTCTTTTTGGCAGTCATCTTTGGAAGCCACCTGAC